>Ga0307512_10000513_pt1 | contig 56970 bp, 50 predicted proteins | sample 14_EM_MG_FD_200267 | JGI IMG/M metagenome (GOLD analysis project Ga0307512, IMG submission 200267) | Populus trichocarpa ectomycorrhiza microbial communities from riparian zone in the Pacific Northwest, United States - 14_EM | ecosystem: Host-associated > Plants > Roots > Unclassified | place...
AAGTGCAAGTACGGCTGAATGCCATCAGCCCGTGTCAGAGTCAACAGTCATCTCCGGCCATACGAGACATCTCCGTCTCCGGTCATACAAGACATCTCCGTCTCCGGCCATGCAAGACACCTCCGTCTCCGGCCATACGAGACTCATCTCCGGCTGAGACCTGTATATGCAATAATTAGTACATTTAATAGAGCCACATTTCCTTCTTCAATAGCCCAATAAAGAATTGGAAGATATGGGAATTCACGATCCGGAGAAACTTCTTTCCAAGGTCTGAAGTCGAATGGTATCCTCTTGTCCAACACCAAATTCTGGAATAAATCCCAGAGGTTAGAGTCGTTTCTTGTTAAATCCGCAGTATGAAATAACCAATATTCGATCACATACTGCAATAGGCGATGCTCAGGGTTTAAGTTCAGTTTTCTCCGGTGAATATTGCGACCGTAGCGCCCAAGGCTGACAATAGATTGTTGAAAATTGTTCCTCAGTCCTTGGATACGTGACCATCCAGATAAAAGCCCCTTGCCGAACATACTAGGAGACAAAACTTCACGCATTATACCAGGAACCAATTCATTCATGTTGGGCGCGGGAACATCAACCGTATGAGTGAGTTGAGTTTCGAATGCATTGAAGTGAAAATAGGTGAGGCAAACCCCCGCCAACTCCCTATTTGCCTTGGAGAGATCGAAGCAAAATGTAGGAAGTGTTGGGGTTGCATTTGGCCATAGTCCTAAGAGGAATTCCTTTACAGTGTGATGCGCTAGAGAGACTTTGCGATCATCTTTGTCGAAGACTACCAGGTTTGCGCATGCCCGAATAATTCTCGAATCATCGCTAGGAATTCTGTTGTGATTTAAATCCTTATCTCCCGGCTCGACAGCCACGGCTTCCTTCAGTTCATCCATGAATAGTGGACGCTTGGCACAAATAATCCACTTAAATGTTTTCTTAGCGATCAATGCGTCCGAACTAACTCCTTTGTGTACCTTCTCCAAAGCCCGCTGGTATGTCTCGGGTAAATCCTTCGGAAGGTTTTGAAGAGCTGCCCGAATACCGTCGGTGGTTGATTCGTTGCAAATATCAGCAACCTGGAAGGCAACCCAGAGAAACCTGAAACTAAATTAGTCGAAGAGGATGGGGTTCAAAAAAAGATTCTCGTACATTCCGTCTGCCTTATCTGCCAAGACGGCGATGATTTCATTCAAAAGACCAGGGTCTCGGACAGAGAGATCCCCCGAATGTTCTTTGTCTTTAATAATGCCCGCGATGAACGATTTGATGTCAGGTGAGATGTTTTCGGCGTTGACCTGCAGGTGAATGCTGTATTCCAACGCCCTCTCAATGTCGACATCTCCACGGCTCGAAACAAACAGCCTTAGGGCGCTCTTTTCCGGATCTGCTGAGGACATGGTCCGAATCGCTGCGATAACTTCGAGTCGATCTTCTCCTCTGCATTCATCCACGCCATCCAAAACAATATAAACCCGACTAAAGAGCTTGACAGCAGCAAGAAGTATTTCCAATACAGTCGAAGCATCAGGTATTAGAGTGCCGTCTCCATAAGCGTTTCTGATCATCTTCTCCATTTCTTCTGGAATTCGCTTGAATGCGGAGAGCAATTGCTTGGCTAAGCTCCCAAAAATTTCAACAGCACATAAAGTCTTCTGGTCGGCATAGTCGCAAAAGAAATGGACGGTAACAGATTCCATGGAAGTTGAACTAGCAACCAGAGTGTCAATCATGGCGGTTCTGTAATAACAATCATTAGCCCGGTACATGCAGATGAGCAATCTTGTACGGAAACATACGCCAATACCGTTTTCCCACACCCCGCTAATGCATGATTAGCCCGAGTTTCGGCGAGTGGGAATTGCGGGCGCGTCATACGTATTCCATAACACCAGAGGCATGAGTGTTTATTAGTTTGCACCCATTGATAAAATTGGTCTGTCCCGGCCACCCAACTACCTGTGTTGTTGTATCGCTTTTTACGTAGTTGCCGAAGCCTGTGGTTGTGTTCAATTGAAGATAATTGCCTGAGCATTGACGTCCGTTTCATCGCTGACAGTTGAAGTCAGCTTCTCGCGTCATTATTAGATGGAATGCCTTACCCTGTTTTGCTGCCTCTTCTGCCTCTCTTCCCATACGAGCAATTGTTCTTTCATAACCTTGCTCTATCCGTTCATCTGCTTCTTCGATCATGTGTGCTAGCGCTGTTTCCTTTTCCAAGTTGTCCCTATGATTGCGAAAGCTCTGTACAACATCGCCGAATTGTCGATCAAACGGTTTCCAGAGGATTCTGAAAGGCTTCAAACTCATAACTACATAGCATTAGTCCATCTTTAGCTTCATTACGATAGGCCTCGGAGGTACTTCGCTGCTTCCTAGCCTCCTGGAAGACACGTTTGGCATCCGAACAGAATGTAATTATATCCAAGTAGACCATCGACAACGCATGCCGGACATGCTCATGGGTACGAAACAATCTCCCGTATGCATGAAACCTGGGAAGAACGTCTCCGATCCTCGAAAGCATATCGACAAGCTTCTCGAAATATTTATCATATGCACTTGCAATCTGCCATGTCCCAGGTTAGTCGAAAAAGAAAACCAAAAGTAGAATTCGCAGAGAAATCTGACCAATAAGAGGACTCTAACGCATCCCCACAGTGGGCACAGGATATTGGCAGATGCATTTGAGATGACATCTAGCGCGTTCCCATACTGTTCAATTGCAGCCACCAGTGGCTGTAGCTTAGCAACAATCGCTCTCGATTTGCTCCGCTCGGAGTGTAGAATTTGTGCGGCACTCGTCCCGTAGAAGAGGTTTTCCGGCGTTGCGGCTAAAAATAAGTTCCGTTCTTCGTCCGTCAGCCCTTCGAGATATCGTTCGCATGCAAGTTGCCATGGATCTGTTAATGTACTGTTGATAGAGTTAGCATTGCGATAACCCTTGGTGACGATGACGACGGTACCTGGACATGATGTTCACTCAGATGGTGTCGTTGAGAAAGGTGGTGATGGACGAGACCCTGCAGATGAAAATAAGAAATTGTTACACAGCAGCGAGGCGGTGCACAGTCGCCACTGGGTGCAGCATCATCTTGAAAAGGTTATAGATAGACATGTCGTAACTAGATCCATTAATCTCGAGGCAGCTTAGGTTATGAAGAGGTTGTTCGAAGTTCAAGGCCTCATGAAAATAGATCGGCAGTGCACGTGACTATGGCTAGGGATAGAACTGCTGCACGAACCACGGCACCAAGCGTAATGCAATAGTTTGCACGTACACCATGCATCCAAACAGCTGTCAGTTAAGTAAAGCAGACTTTTCCTCATGCATTACAAACATTTCGCGTGCAGTTGCTCTGATACGCTAAGTGGACGTCACAGGAGAAAAAATAAATCATCAGGACTAGCTTCATGATTCAGTACCTTCTCGTAGCTCTAAATATGACCGAAACTTTCACCGCTATGGAACCTCTCCCTATTTCGGTACCTTAAGATCAGCATCCAGAGCAATTATCCGAGGTAGTCTCCAGTTTCACTCACCCCGACCAATCTGGTCCGTTCAACCAATGACTTGTAGCACAACCTCCAATTAGCAATGAAAAGTTGCCAGAGGCGCGAGTCCAAAACAAACAGCATTACGCGTGCAAAGTAGCCAGTCCGAACGAACCATGCTCGGTACCATATCCACACTCTCTTCCGTCCACCAAGAATTTCCACCGAAGTGGCGACCTTCTCCCAGCGATACCTTTGAGAAAAACACCCCACGGCTTGGGAGCTTGAATAAGCAGTGCGAAACCTTGGCCCAGTCTTTTCCCTAAATAACATACGTAGATCCGTATCTCCTCGTACGATACAGGTTGTTCTATTCCTTTGTTAACCGTTGTTGGTGGGAATGCGGAGACAACAAAACTCTGGCGGAAAGTAAAACCCGGGGAATACATAATCATTGTATTTGCAACTTGGACACAGGCAAGGCTGGCAACGTCGAAACTACCTTTGGGGGATCCGTCGGCTCGATCCGGAGGGCAATATTGGCTATAGTTCTGCCCGTTCCATCATTGTTTCAAGAGATTAACAGTTGTCGGGTGATGGTGCACTTTTAATTCGTAGGAGAACAATACTACTTTCTCTGGTAGACTCGCGTGAGACGAGGGTGGGCCGGCCGCCCACCCCACAAGCAACTGTATTCGTATGTTATTCGATTCGCTATGCCATCTGTGTAGAAAGGGGAGTCGGTGCTCGATGGAAGAGTTCCAGTATTGGATGGCGTCAAGAAATGAATTCGACAGCATTTACGGCAACGAGGAAGTCTGGGAACGTTTGTAGCCAGCACTCTAATTCCGAACGCCTGGTTTTCATACTTGATTCCAACCTGCAGCAGCCCAAAAGGTCCATAAAGATTCTGCCGGAACAATATTGGCGTTATCGAAATCTACACTTTCGAAGTCGCTAGCCATCGGGTCATCGGTGTCATCTAAGAAACTATATCGACGATGAGGTCCGAACGGCTTCTCCAAAGTGGTCAGTTCTCTGGCGTGACGGGTCGGGGTAGCAGTCTTTGGGTGCGGGACGGATGCTAAACGACACTCGTGAGTTATCACCGGAAGTCACACTTCAATGGACAGATGATCGGGAGCTTTCAGGCGACAAGACGACCCAGAGGAGGAAATCGCGGGTCCAGTCACTGGTAGTAGCAGTATCTCTCGGTCCATCCGAAATCCGTGGGAGCCACTGACAACCTTCGCACCAACTGTTAATAACAGCTTATGCAAACGAGAAGATCACCGTACCTTCGTATTAGCTTCAGTGACTGCCCTAGGCAGTAGTGACATTCAAACCTCATCTATCCCAGCCGTCAGCACAATTATCTACCCAAATAAACGCCTTGCTCTAAGAGCATACAAATTATTTCTCCTGCATGGTGCAGATGTCCTCGTAGCGGGCCGTAACTTCGTATAAGGTACTTGACAGGGGCAGACATATTGCCTACGAGGCCGCCTGGAACACCATTTGCCCGAACCTGAGGGTAGGTATATATCGGCGAAGGGTCCACGTACTCTGATTTCTAGTTGGGACGCGCGGACGTTGTGGCATGATGCAAAACTAATCAATTCTTAAGCGAGGCTTGGAAAAAAAGCTTGTTCCCACACACTGCTCTAGTCTAGGTGAACACGCATTATTTATTGAATGGGACACTGTGATCTTCCCAGCGATTTCATTCACCGGCGGTTATCAAAATAAGCTATAAATAAATGAGAGAAGAGATGCAGTAGAGTACCGGTAAGAATGCCGACCGTCTCGGGAAGCAAACTACAGTTTGCCGAGGCTACCTTGAGCACACGATATCCAAAACTCAATATATCTTGGTAGATATCGATATCGCAATGTTTGATATGCCATAGCCAGAATCCCCCCGGTGGAGTACTCCTAGGTTAATGTATGAGGGAATCCTCGAGGGAATTTCCGTCAATACCGGGGACCGCATGCATGGCTCACCCTGACAAGCTTTGGCCAGCCCGACTACTCCAGCCACACCACGATCGCGCCTTGCTGGAGCAATTCGTAAATAGATAGCTCAAGTACGAAATGGATTGTCTCGCTCACTTCCAATGGTATCTCACTCCCCTTTCTCTAGATGCAGTTAATTTGTCTCTACAGCATATCTGGATGCCATTCAAGCTACTCTAGTATTATTCAAGCCTGACGCGAGTTACTCTAGTTCAGGTACACTGGATCGGGTGCCGAAACACACCTTTCCGTAATTTCCATTCTTTTCGTGGACTGGTCTCGCCCCGCTGCCCTGTGTGCTGGGCCTCTGTTGGTGATGTACGCGTCACCTGTATTACGAGTCCCTCATCCCCCCCTCAAAGTGTTCAAAGTCTCAGCTGTCGCACGTACGAAAGCGATATAATTTCGCCATGTCACGTCGTCCAAGTAGGATACGATTACCAGATTTCAGGACTCTTTCAAGCGCCGCGGAAGTGCACAATTCCCATATCGGCCGCCCTTATCATGAATTATGACTTGTGTGGTTAGTATTAAGCATGTGCTGACGTTAATATATCTCTGGCGGAACCTACCGTTGCAGCTGGCATCTCCTGCAATATCGAAGTATAGTATGGTGTGTTATTTCGGTAAAGGGAGCTCTTTTTCGTCGCTAAGGCTGATCTTATGGGATCCAAACATTCCGCGTTGAAATTTCCCTTCCAGTAAGAGAGCAGTAAGGTGTGCGATAAGTTGTCCTTTCAGCCGTGCATACGACGACTCACATGCCCCGTGCCGCAAACGAACCAACGTTGAGACGGTGCATGACATAGGGAAGTGCAAGCGGGAGGGTGTGACGAGGTCGTTGTAATTGTTGAAGGCCAGGAATTTTGATGCCGTCGAGCTCAGTTCAGCTCTCGTGAGTTCGACACATGCACCACAGAGAGCTCAGTTCTGACATGGAATGCACTGCATATGAACCCTCAGGATCATAAGCCTGCGGAGATATTGCGTTGTTTCATGGCCATGCACCAAGAGGTGAGAATAAGCTTTTCGGCCCCCCATTTCAGAATCCCATTGCATGATTAGCCTATGACGTTCAAGCTGGGGAATCAGTTATATCGATCTTGGCGTTGTTTTCAGCGAGTTCCCTGGCTTTCGTTTGAAGGGATCGTGGGTAGATGGATAGACGGAAGTTGCCATGAAACCGTTGTGTCGGGGTGCAGACGCCACAGTGGTTCAGTTGCTGTGCCACGTCCATATTCCGGAAGCTAAGCAGCAAGGGCACCCCTACAAGAGCCAATCAGCGCATTGAGGAAAACTCGTGCCAACAATGCTGGAAACACCGCAAGGCATATAAGGCCCCGCTGCACCGCTCACCGAAGTACCTACCTGAACATTGAGCCACATAAAGGTACATATCCTGTACCGAATCACATCCTCACAACAACTGTTAATATTTGATCGAGGTAGATCACAGCTACAAAGGAGGAGGGGATAAAGCAAGCAAGGAGCAACAATTTTGAGCACAGCCGACGTTCGACTCTTTCGTTCTTGCGATAACCGAAACGAAAACATTCCGCCATGTTCATCAATCCCGATGCAGCGGCGGCGGAGCTGGGCGCCGACCAACTGCCAACAGTTCGATGGCAGGAGCAGGAGCACACGCAAGAACACAGCGACGAACGAATAAACCATTGCTCCGACACCACGCCCGCCTCCGCAAATTTTACCCCCGCGCTATTCACACCAGCAGGCACTCGTCCACTCCCCGCGCTGCAGCCGTTTAGCGAAAAGTCGCCAGTTTACGACTTATCGTTAGCACCACTACCTGCCAACACGCCGCCCGAAATGCGATCCCGCCGACGAATCGTCCGGCTATTCATCTACTCATTATTTTTCGCCGCCATGACCGCTAGCTTCTACGCTCTAGTCGCAGACGACTACTCGGAGCCCGGTGATTTCGGTTTAAACCTCAACACTGCGTCGCGGCTGGGATACAAGCAGCTTGCAGATATACCAGCGCGCTACATACCACGGAAGCACGACTCAGCATTGAAGCGATTGGTGGTTATTGGAGATGTGCATGGGATGTTCACGGAGCGTATGGTTGCTCCAATGATGCGGGTGCGAGGTGGAGTGTACTGACAGCGTCTGTCCGACGGTTAGTGAAGGATCTTCTCCACAAGCTCGAGTACGACAGACATACCGACCACCTCGTTTTCACCGGAGATGTAGTCTCCAAGGGGCCGGATTCCCTAGAGGTCGTTGACTTCGCTAGAAAGGAAGACGCGAGCTGCGTTCGCGGAAACCAGGATGACCGCATCCTATTGCACTACCGAAACTACCGGGCGCACATCGGCGATCCGTTACAGGCAAATGATGATGCAGTGGAAGGAGATGTTTCTGAGTTGGGGAAGAAGATACGTGTGGAGAAGAAGCTGGCAAGGAAGATGACGGAAAAGCAGGCGGCGTGGTTGGAAAGCTGCCCGCTAATCTTGAGAGCGAATAAGGTCAAGGGGATGGGGAATGTTGTGGTTGTACATGCAGGATTGGTACACGGAGTTGATCTGATGGCGCAGGTTGGTCTCCCTCCTCACCCGCCAGTTGACTGGTGACGCTGATGATAGACAGGAACCTTTCGCAGTCATGAACATGAGGAGCATCCACGCCAAGCTATGGGTGCCGAGTGCCAATACTAATGGGATGCACTGGGCACGTCTATGGAACCGGAATGAGAGGCATAAGAGACATCCTACAACAGTGATGTATGCATCCACTTTCCCACTATCCAACCAGCTTCCTGCTAACACAAAATGAAGATACGGCCACTACGCAGCAAGAGGATTAGATATCCGACCTCTCACTAAAGGCCTCGACACCAACTGTGTACGGGGAGGGAACCTCACAGCACTAGTCGTCTCCACCAAAACTGAAGCGCCAGAGTTGATCTCTGTAGGGTGTAGAACGGAATACAGTTAGAAAGAGTTACCCCATTAATGGTTAGGCTTTTTGTTTTATTCTATAGTATATTGGCGTGGGATAAGGCGTTTTATGATGTTACGGGCTTTGATGTCAGTTGATGCTGGTCCAAATAATGCAGTCGTTAGACTCTACTTAGATTTTAAAGGAGTATTTGGATCGAAGAAATTCGTGATTGACGAATGGTTTTATGGATAGAACATAGAATTCGTGTGACGAAACGTGCACGGCAGCGGCGTAGAAATAAGCACAGTGGGCGATGATGCAACTGCCAGCACGGCCCAAGCCCCTTCTAGGTTAGGCCTCATCTTACTATCTCCTTCCATTCCCCACCACACTATTCTATCCGCCATTCCAGCTCTTTCACCTCGACGAACAGAAAAAGCAGACTCCACATCATGAGCACACCCGAATACCACCCTTCTCAGGGGCCCACCGCTGGACAGCACTCAACTGGACCTCAGAACTACTACGGTAGCGCCGACGAGTCTGCTTACACGCGGCCTCCACCTGCCTATGCCGGCGACGACGAAGCACTCCTCAGAGGCATCCCTCGAAGCAGTGAGGACAACGTACGCGACTCCCTTCCGCTAGCTAAGCGCGACTAACGCCCTTTACAGGTTCCCGACGACTTTAAATTCGGCGGCACCGTCGCAGAGGGGAGCATCGACATCCGCCATGCATTCGTACGAAAGGTCTACGCAATCCTGTAACATCCCGCCTCCCCATCTTCTCACATAGGCTAAATGTATGTCCAGCACGGTCCAACTCCTAGCCACTGCCGCCCTCTCCGCCGTCTCCTTCTTCAGCATCTCCTTTAAAACCTGGATCCAAACCAATTTCTGGATGATGATACTCTCGTTCCTGGGCGCGCTCGGGTTCATGGGCCTCACCTTCTGGAAGCGCAAGTCGTATCCTGCCAACCTCCTCTTTTTGTCTGGATTCACGTTCTTCGAGGCATACACCGTTGCCGTGGCCACAAGCTTTTACGACTCACGAATTGTGCTACAGGCCGTCATCATCACTGGCGCTCTGTTCGTCGCGCTGACACTGTTTGCATGCCAGACCAAGTATGATATCACCGGCTGGCAGAGCTGGCTGTATGGCGGTCTGTGGTTGCTCATCATATTTGGATTCATTGGGGTGTTTTTCCCTAGCAACACGGGAGAGCTGATTTATTCGGGCGCTGCGGCACTGCTGTTTTCGGTGTATATTATGGTTGATACGCAAATAATTATGAGGAAGAGCCATGTGGAGGAGGAGATTGCGGCAGCTATCTCGCTCTATTTGGATATTATTAACTTGTTCTTGGCGTATGGCTCCCCGACCCCGATCTTTTGAGAGGCATGGCTAATTATAGATAGGATCTTGAGGATCTTGAACTCGATGAACGATAACTAAATATCGAGAACGCTGTGGTGGTGGATTGATATCAGAATGAACGGTAGGGTAGGATAGGATAGGCTGATGGGTGTTATGGGAGTCTGCTTTTTCCTTCTTTCTTGCCTTGAATGACGCGTATTCATTCTTTCGGTTCTGTGCTTTGGGTACTTGTATTTTTTCGTTCTGTCGTGTTAATGACGTCGTGATTCCATCCGTCTGTGTTTGATGCGTTCCGAGACTGTTGACGGTTCTGTAACGAGGAAATCATATTTATGGATCTGCTTGCTTTCTGTGTTGGTTTCATCATTCGTTACAATTGATGTTTCTTATTTATGTCTTCCGTACAACTTTAAGACGATCCTATCTATGTAAGGGGGATGTTAAACACCCCTAACAGAACTATCCAGCAACCATCCTGAAATTTTTGTCACTGCCAGTAACCCTTTAACTTCATATTTCTCTGCTATCAAATATGCATGCCCTGGCTCCTATGTGGCGGATGGCTGGTTTAAGTGCGCGTAGATGCTGTGGGGCTGAAATATCCGCGACCAATTATTTTGCGTGAATCTCATCACGTGTAGTTAAAATAACCCATACCCTACACCTTTAATTCTCAACCTGAGGATATGAGTGAGTAGGCACGGAAACGTGGATACAGTGATAGGAATAACTATAAGGCTTTGGGGCCATAGGAATATCGATAGTCAGTTCAACCTGGGGACTGATCGGGTGGTAGGTGGTAGGGCTTGCCCTGAAGGTAGCTGCTCTCTGCCAGTTTCAGGGAGCCGCTAGAGTGTCGAGTAATAGCAAATAAACGGGGTATGATTTCGAGATCTGCGTCCGTTATTTCGAGGGTAATACGTAGCTGGACCACCCCTAAAAACCTCGCTGGTGGTGTTCAAAGCGTTTCCCTTCCCCAACCTGCAACAGAACCGCACCAAGCCGAGGGGAACGACGTACGCGTCCACTCATACCATCATTCTTCCTCATTTGCCCAGGTCGCAGTCAACACCGCGGACTACTGGACGACGGTAGATATTGTCTCGGGAAATCGTGGGTTGCTAGGTATGACGCTCAGGCCGGACACCATTTCCATCGACATCCGTTTGCATAGTAATGGAGGTTGCGATGGCGACAGTGGGCATTGATTTTAGTTTGCCTTCTCCGCGCCGCCCAAACCTGCTGCCCTCAGCTACCCTTGGATGAAATATAGTCTTGGGCGGATTGTAGCTGGGCAACAGATGACGCTGAGGTCGGACAATATGTCCAACGACATACGTTTGCATAATAATGGGGATTGTGGTTGCGACAGTGGGTCTGGTGGGTAGCCCAGAGTCCGAATGGAAGAGCGGCATCGATAGAAACCACGGACCGTGTCATATATATAGAGTAATTGCACAAGCACTGGGGCTGAGCTGGTAGAAATGGGGAGCTTCGAAGATGCAAGACGTGGTCTGGGGAGCGGCAGAAAAACAGTTCACTTGACCTGTTACTGGAAGGATATGATTGAGCAATTTACTGTTCAATGCCGTTTGCCTGACTCTGCATACAACACACCACTCTGGGGTAACTATACAGGTGCCAGTCACCATTGTGTCCGGTTCACAGACTACGAAAACAATTACTAGACGACAAAATCCATTAAGAGAAACCCAAACAAACCCTGGAGCTAGACAGAGGTTATTGCATTGAACAGACGAATCCTAATAGCTACGGACGGGGAACGGACATGAAAATTTACCCGGCCGAGGGTAGGAGTATGCATGCAAGTGAAGTCCCAAACGATATCACACGCCCAAAGGAGCTGAAGGCGAGTTTGGGTCAATTTTGTTTATTTATTTGGACTTGTTTTGCGCCGTTATAACTGTAACGGGTGTTTTCTTGCCGAGTAATAGTTCGCACCTTGTCTATTACTCGTATGCGCGAGGATCCAAAACCCTAGCCCTTTAGCACTTTCCTCATATGATGATATTTCTTAGCGTCATAGGTTGCGGTGAGGCTGACATCTACAGTACCCAATTGTTTCCATCTTGAAAACATTCCTAAAAGTTATGAATAATGACAGTCAATTATTTCAGCCAATAAGATCTCGCCATATTTAAAATCATAAGTATACTATGAAGTAAAGAAGTCCTCAACCTCAACTCGTTCGCCCAACACCGCACTGAGAGGTAGACGGCTGTTTTTTGTTTGTTTTAATCATTCTACATACACTCTAACTAGAGTATGGCAGTACCCAATTCCCCTCCCCCTCCGGATAGCCGGCTAGGTGGGGGAGCTCCCCTCATTCTACCCTTCTTGGTAGACGGCTATCTAAACATGATGAATTTGTAGAGTGAACTAAGGCCGTAAAATGACACAGGCTGTGAAGTGATCTTACAGCATCTCTCAAGGAATTATATGGATGGGACTTTGATATACCATTAGATTAACACATGCGGACGCACTTTGAAGGAGGATGACAGCAAGCCAGACTAAAACCCAGAGAAGCTGATAATGGTGACGTTGGCTATTCATATCTCGGTACAGTACATATTTTGTCCGCGCCAGGATAGCGCTAATGCCAATAATCCCATTCATCCAATCGATCCCATTCTCTTTCCGAAAGTTGCTATGACAAGCATCAAGAGGATATTCGGAACCCAGATTATCAGTCCGACAGATCCCTGTAGCTGTCGTCGTGACAGTCGTTTCCCAACCGAATTATTCCAGCAAAACAGTTCTGTAGAGAACCTCCGACAACCCCCGAACTAAAAAGTTAAATTACAAGTGAACCTCGAACTGTTCTTATTGCCTTCTTCGACTCTAGAGTAGGTCCTTAGGACAAGCCCCAGCAACACAACCGCTCGTGCCGGGGCTCGGTTGACGCAAAGCATCCACCCATGTAAACCACCTTCTACCGTCGATTTTTCTCCTAAACTCGTGCTACAGGGTATTGCGGTTGCTCTAATACCAGTAAGTGACGATTGTGGGAGTTAGGTGCTGTAGATTTTCTCCTATTCTTTCACTTCATTGCGGGCTCACTCTCTATGAGCTTAGTAAAGATCTCTCGTATGTCTCGCCTTAACACAGTTCGAAGTCTTCAATAAACAAGAACCAGCGTCTAACTTTGCTGGCAGCCCATGATGTTATAATGTCAGGTGTAGTAAACACTAAGGTTGGAAACTTCAGGTTGGTGCTGTAACATTAAAGTTCCAAGACGCTATCCCTTCGTTCGTGTATGTACCAGCTGTAGTCCCGAAGTTTTGAAATAGTTTCAGAAGCACACGATGTCCAACAAATCTCATTAGGCCGAAAAAGTAGAGAATGGACTGGCTCTTAACACTTACGGTATTCCTACAATACTGTACCGGGCTTTGTACTTCATACATAATCAGTAATCAAAGGGCATTTGGTATGAGAAATTTTTGCCTTGGTAATCGTAATCAAGAGTAGTACGAGCTCAGCGATCTGTAATCATACACCGCGGCCGAATCCTATTCTGTAAACCTCAGTACTTCAAGGTCTACTAACAGTGATGTACTCCCACTGGATACAGAGGTCACTAAAGGGATATTCCTGTCTATCGTCCACTCCAGCTATGTTATCCACCACTGCCTTTTGGTCTCCACCCTATCTATGTGTTTGGTAATCACACTTCGCGGTATGTGACCCAACTGGTGTAAGCCTGCGTGGTATGAATTAGTTCGGCATGTAATTAGCCCTCCCGGTCTGAAGTACAAAACCCGGAACAGTATATTCAAGCGACTTTAGGATTTGTTCTCTCTTGATTCAGTGTCAATGGTTTTGGAGTGGAATCATTGAGACAGTAAGTGGCCCCAAAGCTTATACGAACGAAGGGATTAATATCAAGGTTGAATGCTGTATACTGTTCTTTTACTTTAAAACTTTGGGTTGTAAAATTGAACTAGGTTACCAGGGTCAATTGCTTGGTCCGGATGTGCACTCTATCCTCCGGGGTCAAATCCGATGTCCAAGACTCTCTTAGACAAGGCTTTTGACGGCGGATTATCCGAGGGAAACCATCTGTGGTGTCCTGGGACCTGATGTTTTCCGGGGCACCTTGGATTTTGTCTCTTAGGGAAGGTACATTTTTTACTTCAGCATCACTACCTGGGTGGGCGCAGTGGGAACCTATTCATCCGAGTATGACATCCCTGGCCCAAATATGGTGATTCCAATAAGCTATATTCTGCTCTCCGCTCATCATTCCCATAGGCTCTATGAACTCGACGGAGCAGGGAACCCCCAAGCAAGAGCCACTATTTCCTTGCATGAGCGCCCGTTCCGAGTCGTCCGCAGCGGCTTACTGTGTGCGGGAGATAACGAGGTATTATGTCTTGTTTCCTCGTGTTAGTATTTGGGCTTAATGATTTGAACAAATGAATATGTAGCACCATACTGGTGATATGTGCTCCATCAATCTACAAATCGGTCAAACGAAGCTACGACCTTAGGATCGCCCGATGCTAAAATAGTGACCCGAGTGGTATCAAAAACAACCAGAGGTGCGGTCAATTAGACCCCTATGGCCACACGGCTAGCGGAGTGCGGAGGTACTCTCTTCCGCTCGCCGGTATTGTTGGAACAGTTAATTGAATGCACACAGCAAAATTGGTAGCTTTATTTCAGTGGTTTGTAGACCAATACAGCACATATCACCAGCGTTGGGAATAAACTAGCCTAACAGGTTACATAGAAGTCCTAATCTTTTGCCTCTATTTGTCTGATTCCAAGCTCCACTGGATACTATCCGAACTTCAGGCATCAAGGAGAATAAAAGTTGATGTTGATGCCGGACATGAAACCTGTACGTATTAGAGACGGTAGGTCCTCATTAAATCCAGAATCCAGGTTCGAGAATTCTCGGGTTTAGCCAATTAATAGCGTAATAAACAGTACATCTACTAGCAGCTGTGCGGTAAAGAGAGAGAATTCTCACTTAGATTTACCGGGGGCCCATTGTCCTATTAGAAAGGCAATGGGTTTGATCAGGTTATGCGGTAACTACTCAAGTGGTTGCGCATACCTCGATGCTTTGCCTCGACTCTGGCGCGATAAACCTCCCGAATGCCTGTTGGTGTCGGCTTCAACCCGTTTCAGGACTACATCTAGACCATTCAGGTTGGAGTACACAGTGGAATGGCGATCCAACGATATCTTGCGGGCCGCGCGGACCCAAACTCATGCAGCCTCAAGAAACTTGTCTATGTACCCTGTTACCGAGCGTAGCCTCTGCTGCTTTTATGCGGGAACTAGGGACAGGGGATATGGGACAAGATCCCAGGACATTCAGCCTTGAATCTGTTTGGGACTCCGCTCCGTGATGGACATCCGATGACTGATCTGATAACTGAAAAGTGTTCACAATCTCCGGTCAAATGCTCCCGAAACGCACATACAAAAGCTCAAAGGACCGGAGTCTCAGTGGAAAACTGGGGGTTCCCAGTTATTAGTAGATGTACAAGTTGGCGCGTTATTCAGGGGGTACGGCATAAGGTATTTCAGGACAGATTTATCAGTGTCAGGGCTCAGGATGAGACTCACCAGGTCCCAAGAGAGCAAAACCGCGAGACCAAGAAATTACAAGACGAGACATTCTACGCTTTGTTTCTACCCTCAAGAGCTATTCTCACAACAATCAATGCATACCCACCCACTCTAGCTCCTATAGAAGGGATACAATTGCAGCGTTCTTTTGGTCCAATAAGGCTAATTCTAAGTGGTTGCGTTTGCATCGGGGAAAGGGTTGTTGCCCATTGCGTCAGTACGCGCGTACATTTCCGTCGCTGCCGATAGAGCAGACGCTATCGCATAGTGCATCTGGCATGTGAAATGTGATCCAGCAATGAGCTGCTGCATGTCGCTCAAGCCACATCGAAGACATCCATCCAGGCCCCATACAATCGTGTTCAAGTTCAATCCACATACACGCAAAAGTCACCCAAAACTCATCGCAAACCCTATTGCTGCGACTAATCTGGGTCCCAACACAACGTCCCTATGCGCATTCGATATCGTGTTTGCCATCAACTGCTCAGTCAGGGGTTTAATATAGTGTTGGCGATATTCAACCGGCGTATTACTATCGTTGCGATACTCGTAGCTGGTATCGAGCGGTAGTGTGACGCTCATTCGGTACGGTGCTCGCATGTGTTTATTACTTCACCATGCGTCGAGATGGTGTTCAAATGTAGTGTTAACGATGCTCTAGAAACGTTCGACTTTAATAGCCATATTATATTACTCACCTCCAACTATTGCTTTCGAAGTCAAGTCGCGAGTCAGCGCTCCGCAAAACCGAGTCAGATAATATGGCTCATTACTTGTGTAGGAACGGCTGTTTGCTTGTATCATTTACCATGTTCATATTATATAACATCACGATGTAGTTCAAGGGCGTCTGCACTTAATATATCAATATTTACACTGCAGACTATCCATACAATTCCTCGCCCATTGGCGTGGATCGTACGGATCATCGGTCGCAATCCGCTCAGCTGTGATCTATTGTTGACTATCCTTTAGCAATAAGTATGCCCTTGGCTAAGGTCTAGATTTCATTCTCGAATTGCCATTACTAGTATTAAAAAACGCAAACCAAATATAATTCTGAATCTTGGACTCGCTTAGAGATGTTCGAAAGGCAGACGAATTGCATCTTTCGTCGGCTGGGGCTTAGGGCTTAGGGCTTAGGTTGTAACCTGACCGAATTCATAATGTATCACTCGTACACGAGCCAAGCCTCTACGGCCGTCATCCCTATTCTAGCAGTCGGTGGAGGCTCGATATACTACTCCTTGGTATGGAGAATTGCATTGTCCATCTTTGTGGGAACAGCGCTGAGGATCTTGTCGGAAATCTCTTACCTTGCCTCCTGTCACTCGCTGAGTTTGACGAGTTCCCTGGTCCCCAGTAGTGCGAGACGGATATAAGCAGACCAGCAGCTCGAGGAGGTACAGTTCAGGGTGGATAGTTAAAAACCCTGGACTTGTGCTTGTGCTATCTCGTCTTTCCGACATATAGAACGCATAGTCTTGAGACCATAGATCAGTAATAGGCTTGAGAGTATAAACTGTCTCGAGTCTAAATATATATAATACTCAAGCAGAGATTATGCCAAATATACCAATCAGCTCTCCGAAGCGGTAGAAATTCAGTCCTCAATATTAGTCCTTACTTCTGGAGACGATTCGACTCTGTTCGAACCGTCGGGACTCCCATCAATTCGAAATCATCACCAGTGAACTGGTGGCTGGTGGCAACCCTGACCCAGCGCGCGAGGTGTCGATCCCATCTCGCCTGCTGACGATAACACCAACATCATAAGTCATCACTCCAATATTTACAATCGGTTCGTAGTCAGTATAACTCAATATCCTCACGCTCCACTTAATCTACCGCAGCCCAGCAGCTTCTTCACCCATACTTCCTATTTTTCAGCCTTTGGTTGTCCCAGCCACTCTGCATAGGACACCTAAAATTCCACTGCCCTTGGCTACGAGACTTTTTGTAGTTCATCACCTACTAGGTCTCTAAATGACTCAAGCCTATCAATGAAAAGGCTAGAGGCATCTCATCCCGCGGAAGCCTCAGGCCTTGACAGTCATGACTTCAGTCCATGCCCACTTATCGCATTGCTAGATGATACGATGGTCAAGAGTCATGAACAATTTGACAACCAGAGTTACAGCCTCCAAGAAAAAGTTAGAGTAAGGAAGGAAGTATAGCCGTCAAAGTGCTGTCTAACCTTGTTCTGGACTCCAAATTGGAACCCTCTGTTTATCTCGGGTTTCATTATCCATTTACGTATATCTCTCCAACTACCAAAACGTTTCTCAGCCCATGACGGTTCTAAGAATATTACATTTCTTACACAAGCCATTCAGAAACAAGCAATACGAGTGATATCAGTGTGTCGCCCGAAAAGTCGTACTCATAACGCTACCTCAACAGATTTATGTACTGAAGGCTGAGTAAGCCTCGGTGGTCTCCTGGTTATCGCAAAATAACTCCATATTCGAACGTGAATGTCCGACCGGTCAACATGAATATGCAGCTGTCAGACTTACGCTGCCTAGTATCTACACAGAGCCCTTGTCAAACACTACTGTCAGACCTGCCTTCTTCCAACTTTACGGTGAGATTGCACCGGTGCGCACATCTTCAGCTCATCAACCTGAGTAATTTTAATGCGTTCGTAAGAGGTAGCAGCTTCTGATAACAAAGGCAATGACTCTCAGAGGTCGTTGACCTATAATACATCATTAATGCGCATCGATAATTGTTTATCACAATTAGGCTCTCGCTCAATGTTCCCATTCTGTGCATGGTTTCACCACCAGCCTAGCAAAGAAACCTCAAAGTGTGCTCGTTTCCCTCAGCTTGCGTGAAAAGGAAAGAAAGAAGCAATTGCCGTTAGGCACGGAAGATCACATACGCGCGCGTGCAACATTTAATTTATTTTTTACTGCGGGGATTATAATTCAATGCGGGTGTTGAGCACACATGCGGCTGTCAAGATTATGCGGGTATTTCCTCGCAGAACGACACATACAGCAGGTGCTGGATTGGCCAATGAATGTACCTTCATTTTCATGCATGTGCTCCGGTGTTTCTATTTAAAGTAAACCTACCCTTGGGTACTTAATTAAGTACATATTCAGCAATATTTGAAGTACAATATTGCATGCAGGGGGCTGCAGAAGAGGTTGGTGACATGTCATGCAGTACTCTTCACCAGCGCCGCCGTAGAACGTGCTGTACCGATGTTTCACCTCTTGTGCTTTTCCGATTGATTGATGTGACCTGATCGAAGATCTCCACTAGTGGGGGTCATTCATGGAGTAGAGCTTATAGCTTCAATCTTGGACATGAGCTTCACATTACACAAAGGCTCCCTTTGACGATATAAATTGATCATAGTGGCTGGATACGATAGCCTGGGGTTTCAAGGAGGCCTTGTAGATTATAGCTAGGACGATCAGTGCCGTACGCTTTCAACCAAATGCTGTTGCCTGAAACCTAATCTACCGCTGACATCGAGTTTAAGAAACCCCCACAAATTTAGCTGATCGAGTGCGGGACGTGACATACCTTTATTGCATTTGACAGAGCTGGTGCCACGTCCTGAACCCAATCGAATGCCATGTCTGTCCAAGCCCCCTGCTTTAGCGATCTTTCGCTTCATATTTTCTGTTATTTTCGATCCGTCGAGTGCATGAATCTTGGGTGAATTTTTGAACGTTCGCATAGTGTTCGGGAGCAGTATCAATATATGCCCCATTCTCGCATGATTCAAAATCAAGTTTTGTCCCGCACTTTCTCGCAAGCTTTTCCCGTTTTCCTACCATGTGTACTTAGATATGATAAGAAAATCAGAAACCCGGGTGAGGTATCCTAGTTTTGTCAATGTCTTCAAACACACGATGGAACTGAAGTTCGGAGTAAAGTTATGTAGTCCGATATTCATGAAATTTTCGGCCAGTGACAGCCAACCGAGCCTCCACTCCTGTTGATATCTGTTCATAGTAGTTAACGTTTCAATATCATATTTTTATATATACTGCTCCCAGTATCTTGCTAAAAACGTCCCGAGCTCGCATCCTGACGGCGGGAGTGCTGACAACGCACTATCTGGACGGAATCTCGATTCCGGCATGTCTAGACCGTTGGAAGACATGTATCAATTAAACATCGCATTTGCTAGTGAGACATCTTCACATTATATTTTACCGTATTAGGCACCCCACCGAACAAATAAAGCTTGGAATTCCGGTCCAACTTCACCATGAAAAAAAACCCCGCTAAAGAGAGTGCAACTACTACATTTGCAAGGGTGGAGTAGAACGGTCTGAATTGAAATTTGGGATTTCGTAGTATATCTACCCAGCGGCTGGGACATGTGGATGCGAATTTGCTGGAAACTTTCAGCTGGTATTGTCGGCTTCTCGAAGGCAGGTGAACATCTTTGTCTTAGGTGACTATGACCGGAGATACTAATGAGCAGGCAACGGATCGAGTGATAGCATTTAGAAGTTGAGCTACTAGATCACCTTAATCGTCACTATCACACGCAGCCCAAGGTCTTGCACTGGTATCCATTCTTATCTTCACCCACAGTGAAGAAACAACCACGAGTGCCCTACAATACGGATCAGCTAGGCATACCATTACTCAGATAGGGAACTGGACCCTAGATGCAAAGGTTCTAGCCACACTCCTTGACGTCATGACAGATACCCAAGTCTGGCCTTTCGGATATTGTCTTGAGCTATCGTACCAATACTCCACAGCATGGAAAGTGCAGAATGGCCATGTGGTTGGTTTGGAAGTTTCGCTCCATGGATGTGACTGCTCTGGCTTTGATTGACGTCAATGAATCGGGCACACATCTCCGCCGATGCTGTTTAAGCTTCGAGGACCCTGTCAACAAACAAACAAACCAATGAAGCATCTGTCAAGGTTATAGCTTTATGACTAGGTCATTCAAGCTGTCCAGTCACCATCCGGAGATCATGATGCCCAGGAATGTTTCTATGTAATAACACCACCGATGCATCCACCCTAGTCCTAGAAAGAAGAGAACAGACATGTGTGGTATCATCAATTAACTTTCGTTTGTCACAATCCTCCACGCGTCCATCCAACACCTGGCCATCACGATGCTAGGACCAACACAACACCACAACACCATCGAAGAACATTATCCACCCTGGTCCTACGGAAAAGCAAAAGGTCAAGTGTCGTATCATCACTGCACCCCTTTTAGACACCTAACAGGCATGTGCAGTCTATCCTCGATGGTAGTGCGCTGCAACGTTAGTGTATTTCCAATATCGGGGTGTACCGTATAGCTGACCTTTATATAAATACCCTCTTTCTCACCTTCGTTGCTGCACAACTGCTATGACACTCTAATACGTATCGAATAAGTTGTCGACGTAGGACATAGGTTAACATGTCTTGACAGCCTTCTATATTACGCCACAGCACAATATCAAAGCCCCCATCCGGTTTTCATCCTTGATGGGCGTCAACTTGACTAATGATCATATGGTCCAAGTGGTAAACCTAAACACCTTCCTAGGAGTCAGTCAACAACGCATACTCAAACTGGACAGTATCTTGGTACATAGTGGTACAAATGAGGTCTCAATATGCCCTGCCTTGGATACACGCCCGGACCAAATCCTTTCTTTTATATCCTATCCTGTTCTTCGCGGCCGGTAAGATTAAGTTGTGGACCTGATATTCCCGCCCTTGCAGCGGATCGGCCTATTAAGAGACGGGAGCACAGCTGATCACTCGGATAGTAATGAATAACCGTCGTTTGGATGGGGCAAAAGGCGTTCGTTCGTTTTCGCAACTCTTTCTGAATACTGAAAGCAGAAAGGATGAAAATACGAAAACCAAAGCAAGAAACGATGAAGTTTGTTCCTTACGGAAAGTTCCACCAATACGAGCGACCGACCATACGCATGAAATTCAATGCGTACCCGAACTTCAGAACACCCCAACAGCGCTCAGAAAAGTGCAAATTCAAATTCTAGAATTTCAACAATACAAAAACAGCTACCGGGGCTAGGGTTACTTAACTTCGCTCCTGTGATTTGAGGTATTTTGTGGACTATCTGAGATATATGCTTTAATTGTCCGAACTGACCTACGTTTAGAGAAGTTCACCTGACGTTGAAAAGCTGGTCTTCAGTTCATCGAAACGCAACATGCATAAAGCTCATTTGCCTTTCATCCAACATTGGTGACCATAATTGATGGAATTGCCGAATATAATTACACATGCAGCTTGATTTGTGGACCATGGGTTTCAGATTTCGGCGGCAAAACCGGCAGCTACAAATCGTCGGGGGTTGACCTCATACGTGGCGACTCTTTTGTAAAGAGAGCTGATTATTTGAACACTTTTTAGGGTGACGCTACACATAACCTCCGCCAGACAAGACGCTACAATAGCACAAATGTGAGAAAGGGCAAAACTTTCTGCCGGAACCACACTGGACAAATAAGGCTGTTGATAGACTGTACGTGTATCAGAAGGACAAGGAGCCCGAGCTTCAACCTTGCATAGCTAGGGAACCGGCAGTGGAAACCTGACGTGGTATTGTGTGCGCACCCCGCAGCTACCCCACTTGCTAGTGCACCCAAGCTCGGTAACGAATTATCACAACAAGTGCGCAAACACTTAGCCGCCACTACCCCGTGTCAAAGATAAACATTTACGAGGCTCCACCAATGTCGTTTATGCGACGACCTTTCAAGGAGAACAAGACATTTGGCGGTCGTCCAATGCATCAGCGGTCCATATTGACTGGTGCTTATGCACTGATCAGGATAAAAATACTGTCTTAGACCGGGCCCAAGGAAACGAGTTTAGTTACAGGTCCGTGCCATATCGATTGTGCTCAGTATCTGAGACTCGACCGATACGGAGTTGTCTCACGTATCAAATAAATAGGAGGCTAGTATACAAGGCTTGTAATGATACACAACCACCTAGGTAGATCTGCAGTACCTATAGCTGCAGAAACAAAGTGAGTATGAATTGAGTATGTTTGATGTCGCAGTGGGAGGTTTGTTTGATCCCTCAACTCCATCTAGAGGTGCTCAGTCAAAGCCGTGGCATGCCTCCCCCACTTCCCGACAAGTAGCTTCATCTTGGCCTGAGCACATACTAGCCCAATTGTGTACAAGAAAAGTAGCGCGGCTTTGGGTATTGTTGCGGTAGGTTCTGACATTTGCCGTGCCTATAAACCCTATCCCCGATTCTAGAAGGCGAATTAATTATTCCATGAGACTTTAGGTCTCGTAGACTGCCGGTGCCGGTAGATCCCAATGAAGGAGTAGAACATATTGCAGTTTGTCTGATTAGACATCAACCCGGTAACTGGGCTGCGGCTTGTTGCCGGCTTGCCAACACAAGTGATAGCTCCAGCCTCGCAGTGTGCATGGCCAGCTCATCCAGTTTGCTGGGGTCAGCCATGGGATTCTTTGACGCATAGTTTAGAACTGGCCTCCGTCGTTGCTCTTTGAGAAGTTGCCCAACCCGGGAATGCACTTCATCCAAGGACACGAAAAGGCATTTACCAGCGCATCGGGTGCCTTTCTGGTGATCTCTCGGGTGGGGTTCTGCCTGGTCCGGCTTGCAATATCGACACGTAGTTATACGTAGATACCGTCCGAAGGGGCGTTATTAGTGAACGAAGCTACCTTAGATCCGATGTGCTGAATACCATAGTGGACTCTATCACTGGGAGCCACGAACAGGGTTGCCACGTGAAACTAGTGGCTAGACGTGGCCTTCAACTCGGATTTAGTAAATAGGCAGACAAAATCCAATCTTTCAGCTAAGTAGAGCTCCCCGGGAGAAATAATATCGTAAAAGAGCATTTGACTGCAAGCTGATGGAGATCGCTTCGGTTGGTACTGTCGACCTGTGGCGCATTGAAACTTCTTCAAGACTTGTCCAACCTAGACAGCGTTTCCACAATATTGAAGCTCAGTCTGTAAGATTCATCAACAATGTTATTTGCAAAGGCAGTGAGAATAACTACTGCATGCGAGCGTAACACTTCCGATCCCCACCAGGTATAAGCTTCAAATAAGCTTAAAACGCTAGTATGTTCTCAAATATAGCATCAGGAATAGCATTTCTTTGGTTCTTCCTAAGTAAAATACCACCAATGTAATCAATAGAAGTAATAATGGATGTCATAGTAGATTTTGAGCAGCTAACTCCCCCTCCATTAAGGAATCAAAGAAGAGTAGGTACAATAAGCTACCACCGCACTGGGGGTGGTCACCACAATCCCGCCCATGGTTATCGCCCCTTCATCAACTTGTTCTTGTACTTGGTGAAGGGCCACAAATTCCGAAGTATTTTACCACGAGAAACAGGTAGGAACGAACCATGTTCTAAGTAGCCACCACGGGAGATCTACCTAGGCTCAGTAGGGCGACTAGAAGGACCAAATCAAATCAGGAATAGAGACAGTTTGCCGTTTTTACAGCTAGCCAGAAAACTGGCCCTATAACCTGGTTTCGGCCAATCAGCGAATAGTTCTACCCAGTATGGGTCCAGATTTGCGGGCAGATCTAAAATCGCAAACTTTCTAATAATCCCACAGACTAGATATAAATCTGTAGCTCGTAGCTCGAAGTTGCTATTGCATAGTGCATACATTCATCGGATACTGTGGGTCCCGAGCAAATTTGATACACTGGATCGGCGTTCTCGCATGGAAAGCGTAGTCGACTGTAGATCTACAGCAATCGCGCGGTATTTCTTCCATCTCCATTTGCTTAGTCCTTGGCTTTTTGTTGTGCACATGCCGGCACTGGCTTCGACTTCCAGTTGCAAGCCGAGCAAAGTTGCCACCCAGCAGGCTGCAAGCTAGTACTGCTTTCATAGCAACGCATAGTAGAATCTGCACATTGCTTCGTCTCACTGACGAGATGAAACCTACCATATCACCTCCAATATTAGGTGAAATGTTGGCACCATACTTAAGCCCGGTTGAAGGAGGCGGCTTAGTGTGGATAGCCATAACGATGGATGCATATTGGGCTGGAGTAAACCCGTCCTGTTCCGCTGCTCGGAGCCGTGAAGAATGGATGTTATGTGCTTGTAATTGTTCGCCTTATCGGAGATAAATGTCATCCATGAAGCGATAATCCTGTCGGCGCATCCCAGGAGGATCTGCCATCACCCGCAGCTAGGGTAATTTGGCATGGTTAATGCCCCATAGGTGGTGACGATGTTACTACCAAACGGACCAGACGGCAACTGGTCTCTACAGTTTGGTGTTGATTTGTTCCTCAATATTTCTCTTCTGCTGTCAGCCTGAGACCAATCTACCTAGGTGAGGGCTATGAAGAATCATGTAACCATACCTTCGAGTCAAATGTATTGATGTTTAGGTTTGCCTTGCAGAGGCATGCAGAAATTGTATTCAAGCAGAAGCTCAATGACCAGAGAGTTTCACCATCTGTCGTAAGTGGTGGTTTCTTTGGTATTCAATTGAACAAATTGAACCAAAGGACTACTGAACACCACTGGCAAGGGTTTTAGTTAGGGAATGAAATATAGATTTCTTCTGATGATATTATCGTGTCGGATCTTGGTCGCTATAGGTACGTACAATTAGTGCAACGTGGCCCTAGATCTCTCTGACGGTAACTCGGTTTCTTCGTCTATCCATTAACATCAGTTCAATAGTAGGGATTAAACCTGTGGTCGTTGGCGTGGTCTACGCTCAAAAACTCCAGCTGGGAATGCTGAAGTGCAGTCGAATCCGCATGACTGATTGAATGGGCCAACTGGGCGAGCCGTGTTTCGCTGGAGTTCCTGCCGCTCTAAGCAAGCCTTTCGGTTGAACAACAAAGAATGCGTTGGCCAATGCTACGGTATAGTCTAGAAGCCAAAAAGAGTAACGTTGATTTAGGTTCGATTACGTGTTCATGTTTCTTTGTGTTAGAAGCTGCGCACATGTACAATGGACACGACAGTAAGTAGGCAGCCGGCGGTAAGAGTGCTGGAAATACTGACGCAAATTATTGGAGTAATCGATGTCTCAAGATTAACAAATAGATTTATCATATCGTGTTGGGGATTGGTCGTACGATATGAGTACCAAGGCTAGAGCCTACTTGGAAGACCTGGAATGTAAGATGTGCACAGCTGAGGGGGCTGGATTCATGAACCTGGCATCAGCCAACATACTCGTGAGCAAATGAAGATGAGGGAATGTCCATTTTTTGAGTACTTTTATACTTTTTTTTAAATCAAATTTGTGATAATGAAATAGATGTGAAATCCTACAGAACTAGGGACGGTTGGTTACAGCGCTAAAAAAAACTTGCGCCTTTTTCGCAGTTTGCAGTTCGCAGTGCGCAATAGCCCAGCTATTTTCGCACCCTGCACATTACATTGAGTGCGCAACAGTGCTCAGCGCTGGGTATGAACTCTACAATTTAACTAACCAGTTAGGTTCTAGCCTATTCAGGCAGAAAATGCCAACATCTAGGATAGTTAAACCTGCGGCTCAAGTATTAGTATAAGGGGAGTGCCATTCCTGTCTTCTCTCTTCCCATCGTCAACCAGCTCTCTCATGCACGATAGACCAAACACAAACAAGCTTTGCAAGATTCCTCTTAACGTATATTCGGTTCGTACACGGGCCGTCCAAGCCCGCGGCTCACGCTAGTGAACCTAGCTACCACGAGCCGTGGTGGGCTTGTCGCGCGTTCTTCCCATTCCACTCCAGTCAGATGACTGATTGTTCTCCCCTCGTCCAGTTCAAACGCCGCAACTATGTCCCATGCAACCCAGAACACCGCCGCCGAACGCCAGGTTGGCCAGCTGGCTAACCAGACGATCCATCGATGCAACGCACCGCAATGCAATATCCAATTTCAGACTACAGAGGAACTCCGGGATCATACTGCGACGAAACACCAAAAGCAACCCAAGACTGAGCCGCATAGTGGAGGTCGAACTAGGTATGTTTGACCCCGGAGCTCTTTGGCATTCGCAACTGATCGCCTCCGATCTCGCAGACCTAACCCGGCTGCAACCGTTACATGGCAAGCATCGATGATAAAATCACTAAAGTCCACTGACAGAGGTGCACCTACGGATTTATCTATCGAACCGAAACCTAACATGCAGGACGTTCAAGACAGTACCTCCAACCTTGTCATCAGTTCCCCAGGACCAGACCAAAGCCCAAAAAAAAAAGAAAATCTTCCCCCATCGAGACTGGAGCAAAGAGCAACCCCTGCGGCCAACCCGAAAAGAACAAGGGCAAAAGCTGGTGCGCTTGCAAGCGGTTAGTTCGATAATCCAGATGTTTGAATTTCGTCTAGCTCATCAAAGATTCGTGGCACAGCTTTCGGAAGGCGTAAGGATCCGGACTTCGATAGGTCATTGCCTGTTCTTCAGTCACCTGAAGATAGTGGGAACCGTTCATCGAAGCGTTTGTTTAATCCCGACCGTGACGATGCGAAGACCTTCAATCCACAAGTGGCACCGACTGTTGATCCAGGGCCGAGGTTGTACGATGAAACCCCTCACCGGAGAAAAGAATCAAGGAAACACCCTGGACCGTCAGAGCAAAGACCCATATCTATCGTACAAAGAAATGACGCTGCTGGTGAGCCCAGAACTAAGGACAAAGATTTTCCTCAGCCATCCGTTGCCGTATTGGCCCCACACGAAAACGAGGAACGGTTACGGATGGTTAGACAGCCAGAAACTAGGCCCATTAGTCCTGAGCAGTTGATCGCCGAGGTAAAAGGAATATATGCTGGTCTTATTATGGTGGAAGCCAAATGCTGTGAAGTCGATGCAAAGCAACATCAAGCGGCCTTGGAGATGGATGGTAGGCAACCGACGTTAAACAATGAACAATGGTATGAAATCCTCCGTCCGCAAGAACCTTTGAGTAGTTCTAATGACCCATAGGCAAGCATTGATTGCTTTGCATCGAACATTATTGCATGAGCATCACGACTTCTTTCTGGCATCTCAGCATCCATCCGCGAGCCCCTCCTTGAAAAGATTGGCCCACAAATATGCAATGCCGGCTCGAATGTGGAGGCATGGTATCCATAGCTTCTTGGAATTGCTTCGGCACAGACTTCCTCAATCTCTTGAGCATATGCTCACGTTCATCTACCTTGCTTATAGCATGATGGCACTCCGTACGTTTCTGGCTTTCATTATGTTCTATTAGCTGCTGACTTTACCGCCGCTAGTCTACGAAACAGTGCCTGCCTTCGAAGACACCTGGATCGAGTGTCTCGGTGATCTGGGTCGCTATAGAATGGCGATAGAGGATGACGATGTTCGTGATAGAGAAGTTTGGCAGAACGTTGCGAGGTTTTGGTACAGTAAGGCAGCGGATAAAACGCCATACGTTGGTAGGCTATATCATCATTTGGCAATCTTGGCTCGACCAAACATTCTTCAACAACTGTTTTACTACTGTAAGAGTCTGGGGGTCAGCCAGCCTTTTACCTCCGCCAGGGAATCAATCTTAACAGTGTTCGACCCTATCTTTAACCCTGACGTGTTCGCCGCAAGGAGTCAACCTGTGGATGCATCATTCATTCAGCTACACAGCATCACCTTTACGCACATTGAGTTTGAGAAATTTGACGTTGCCATTGATGCTTTCTTGGATCTCCTTGACAAACATATCAGCCGACCCCGGTTGGAATGGAAGGTACTACCACCACCCCTGGTCGCACTAAGATTTATTCTGATAAGCTCGTTGTAGGTTCAAGGCTTCTATATGGCAGTGTGTAATATTACAGCACTCTATCAGTATGGGGCACGTGATAGCCTCTTGCGTAAAGCATGGAAGGAAGGACGTAAGAATCACCCTGCTGGGGAGGAAGAACTTGAAGAAATGCCTCCTATTGCTGCTGCAGCAGAAGAAACTACTGGAGAGAGTGCCATTGACACCCTCCTGCCACCATATGGATCAGGGCAAGTTGACACTGTCGTCGCTGAGGAAAAAGATGAAATCGAACCGCTTGAAAATGCTGCTACACAGTCCATCCAGGAAATTTCATTGAATGCTTCCAAGCGTTTGGCATTTACAATTCTCTCTCTTACGCTGGAAAGGGTTGGCGACAACAATGTGATGCCTCATTGCCATGCCTGGATGGTCTTCTTATCTCATATCATCAACTCTGTGCCTGCTGTGCGCCTCATTGAAAATGAATTTCCTTGGAGATCGCTAATCGAAATGCTTAATGAGCTTCGGGTTAGCTACGACGACGAAGGCGATGGCGACGACGACAAAATCGTGAGTAAGGCATTCCCGGTTCCAGACAAGGGCGTTGGACGTCCACTGCCCGAGGATTATAATCTTCGAGGATTCGATTGGGCAAAGAGATATTTCCCCGCGAGGTGGTTTGAAGACGGCCAGATTGACAACGAGGAAAGGACCCAAGAGCTACCGTCAATGACAAACATTCGAAGAGAGCGCATTCTCTGGCTGGCAATGAGAGTTTGTGCAGCCGACGACTGGATAAAATACGACTCTGGGTCAAAGACTTTCTTTATGCACCCTGCGCTTGAGCACCGGATCGAAGAATCAAAGAGGAAGGCCGCAGCAGTGGCGGCAAAGCGAGAGAGGAGTAATAAATTCATGGCCGATGACGAGTCGGATGTTGAGATGACGGCAGCTGGGTATAGCAACTCCGAGGAAGAGGACTACATCATGGTGGTTCCTGAAAATGTCAGGAAGTTGAAGGAGAAGAAGCGTCAACTCGAAGCCCAACTTCAAGCTGTTGGTCCTGTTGTCACCCCGGAGACAATCGCAGAGGTGTCACGTTCTGCACTCGTGAAAGGCCCAGAGGCGCTGCATCAGGAATTTACGGCTTTTGTGGTTGATACAAACCTCCTTGTTTCTCATCTAGAGACTTTCAGTCTGATAGCCAGCAAAGGATGGTCTGTTATCATCCCGAACTCTGGTAAAATCCCACACAAACCCCCCTCTCGCATCTTGGCAGTTAATAAATGCTAGTGATTACTGAACTTCATGGTCTTGGAAATAATTCCGGCTCGGTCGGTGATTCCGCTAAGTCGGCCATGATTGCTATCAATAAGGTTATAGCCGAACGCAAAGATGTCAGGATCATCACTGCGAAAAATTCAGACGTCACAAAAGCTGGTTTCTTCAGAGAAAAGCTTGAAAGAGATGAAGATGATGAAACCCGCAACATTGACGACATCATCATTCGCACGACTCGGTATCAAAGCGAAGCCCGGCGTCAGACGTTCACAGAGAAGGGCATTATTGGATTGAAAGGCGCCGAACCAGCGATTCTACTCACTGAAGATACTAATATGAGAGTCAAGGCGAATGCACGTGGAGTCCCGGCAATCTCGACTACTGTTCTAAAGCGGTACCTGGTACAGTTAGGTGGTAGAACTAAGGCTTTACCGACGAGATCGAAGAGGAAATCTGCAATCGTCACTAGAATTAAGTCTGAAGAAGATGAGATTGACACTCCAATGATTGACTTTCCGATGCATATGAATGATACCGTCGAATCGAAGCCAAAGATCCACTTAGGGAAACGGCGAGCTCACAAGCGAGGTAAAATGGAAATGGACGGACTTAATTACACCGGTGCTAAATAGCAGCGAGCTATGGAAGGTTCTCGACCTCCTTGTCGCTCCTTATCGTACATCACCCTACCACCTTCTGTTACCTTTGTGAACACCCCTGGAGCCGTATACCGGGTTCGACTTATTCCACAGCGGTTTAAGCACATATATTTGGGATGGAAGATTATTTGGGTTTTCGTGTATGGAATGCCACATTATTTCGGAATAATACAAAGATTTTGCTTGTGTGTCAGGGATTTTTGGGAGGTGCTTTGTGAATTGGATTTTATTTTCTCATCTCAGGTGTTTGCTTTGTCTTTTAGTGTGGAGAGCAATAGAATTGTGATCTATGTCTCCAAGTATATCATCTTGCAATGCTCTCGCTTGATACTGTGTGCCATTCCATTTTCTAACAGGTCTGTTTCGATTACCCATAAGTTAAGTTAACCCCCCCCCCCATTACATTCGAACATATGCTGATCTCCTAAAATGATATTTAAGCAGTCACAAGTGTCTCAAAGCAGAGACTCCTACTCAACCGATCGATATCACTCAATAGCAAGTCGACTACTCACTACTTGGCGTGAGAAAAGCCTTCGGGCACCACAAATTTGCAGTTCAACAGATTGAATTCAAACAACCCAACAACGGACGCCTTCGGGTTTTAGAGTATGATCGGAACGGGTAAAATGATCTCCGTTCAGCTGCCTATTTGTGGCGTCATTGTTATTGCTTCATTTCTCGTACGTGCTTCTTAGCTTGACCGATCGTATACCCTTACGTCATTGGCTTGGCTGCGGCTCTCAAATCTTGAGGTGCTCGATTTCACCCATAGCTAGGTTTCGGGGGGAGAGTGGGAGAGAGAAAGACGAGCAAGACGAGCAAGACGAGGCTCTGGCGAACCACCACACCCATTGTGCGCAATGGCATAACCCTGCACCGAGCACACCAATCGAAAAAATGCGCAAAAATGCAATCATGCACACTCTGCACCATACGTTCTCTAGCGGCAAGTCGTTTCGGGGAAGTTTCACAGCCTGTAATTAATCACACTGCGCAATAGGTACATCGATCAGTATGAAAGGGTACCAACAGCTGCGAGGCTCGAGACGCCATCAAATTTTCAGCTGTTGCATCACAAGGCTCTCAGCTTGTGCCGGATTAGAAGCCCGGGAGATTCTATTACATCATACGGGGCCGCGGCGCAGATAATCGGAGATTTCGCCTTCACCTCACCTTTCGCTAATTTTCTACGAGGCTCTTTATCGGTGTCGCCGCGGAGGAATGGGAGGTGATTTTCGTTCGGTTATGTTGATGCGGATTTGGTGTGGAACTAGACGAGTATATTACGCAGCAGCACCCGGAAGCGCGCGAAGTGCGCCGGCCCCTTATGACCCTTACCGATGATAGTCAAATCAATCATGAGATCAACCAATAACTAGAGCCTTTTGGAGCAATTTTACACCGCTCCGGATTCCGACCGCTTCTTTCGGCTTCCGCCTCCTAATTATTTGCACTCGCATTGGATGCCTTCCGGTCGATGTTACGTGGAGAGTGCGACCATGACGAGATATTTGGGAATGTTTACTCGCCTTGGGCATGGAAGACCATATGTCGCGTGTGATTACCTGGAGGTTGGTGGCGAAGGGCAAAAACGCCACCGGTTTAATACAATAGCGTCCAGAGTCAAGTGGTTGCCGCAATCCGGCCGAGATATTATCACTGGTGCAACAATGGCTTCTTACACCATCACGTGCGATTTAGCGTATTGGTTGTGTGGGGGAAGCCTTGTTATCCCTTGGGTTCTCGCACAAAGTGGATCCGAAGCCTGGTTTGTTTGGGGGTCGATCATATGCCTTGGGAATTCGGCGCGCCGAGACTGTATCGGAACTAATCCCACATGAACCCATCAGACTGGTCACAGGCTAGGAAACGACGGCTAGGAACATGGGCTTATGACTCCGGATGACAAACAATCCTACAATGGCTCACTAGTCTTTCTCACCTTTTGCCTTCGGAAGGAAGACGGGTGGGTTGCTGGGTTTGCTGGGTTTTGGGATGCATCCCTGATCAGATCTTTTTGACTCATTACAGAATTTTTTGAGGATCTAAGTTCCAGTGGATGGGGTTTTCAACCAAAAACAATGAGAAGGAATAGCATTGGAAATCGTGGCTCTAGAAATATAGCTGTCGGCGATTAGCGGTTTCTCAGCATTTCCGCGGTTCCTCGCAGGGCGGGCACAGTGGGGGTTTTGTGAATTTGTGGGTTTTTGTATGTTTTTTCTCGCAGTACGGGCTAGGCCCGCGCCAAGCCTTGTTTAAAACGCATACGCACAGCAATGAAAACAAGACAAAATTGTGTTAAAGCATTTACTTCATTGGAACCAAGTGTCTTCATAACTTTCTCATGCATGATCCCATGCATATACTGCGGCGATCTGCGGTCAACGTCGGGATCACTTACAGCGGGCAAGATCATGATTCCAACGGCCGCCTCTACGCTTTCCCGCGCCCAAGCGTGCTGAAGACTGACCTTCGTTTCGAAAATGCATACTTGGAGCTACGGTGCCTGCATGCGGCTCTTCATGCAGTGTAACCCTTCATTAGTTTTGCGTGTAGTGTCAAAATACCAAACATAAACGCTAAGCAGAGTGGCGACACACCATATGAGCCTCACTGGATGGAGGACACATGAACATTCGGCGACGGGTGATGTCGTCAGAAGACCACCCAATCGATGGCGATGGACCGGCTTCGCCTCTCTCAGCCTTTGGATTCCTCCCGGCGATACCCGAGCCGCGAAATGCGATGCAGCGATAGTTGGACGGGAATGCAATATCCATACGTAGAACTAGCGCAAATCCTGATAGCAGCGATCCACAGATGAAGAAGAAAGCATATTGGCAAGATGTGCGCAGTTGCCTCGATCATCGCTTTTGGATACGTATACAGCTGGTGCAAATCCTAATTCTCTGACTGAATCATGTGTAGGAATGAATGATTTTAAGTTCCCCAACTAGGCTTCCTTTCCTACAGATGATTTTCGTCACAGCCAATGAAGCGGGGTGGGCGGCAGTTACTTTTTATATATAGAGAGTACACTTTGTGATCTGTACTCGGATCGCTGGTCTTGGTGCAACGGGTTTCGGACCGCATAACCTTGGTACATTGGCGTACACTTTTAATTGGCGGGGTAAGCCTCGTATACGTAGGACATTGGATATTGATGTTGCAATCGCCAGGTAAAAACTCGTCCGTGAAACAATCGTACAAAATCCACTCGTCCATGTAAGGATAATAAGTTTCAGGCGACCTCCGTTATCACCTCATTTCAGCTTGACCACCGAGAGCCTTGGGGTGTACAATGGATGCCTGGAGTACCGTACTATAGAACATGAATATAAGGCCTGCGCCTGGGAGGCCCACTGTGCTCTAGAATCCTGGCCTCCCGCTCCCCCTCTTCTAGAATATCGAATAGCATTGTTTTATGCCGCTGTAAACGAAACAAATCGATTTAGAATGCATACATCGTCTTATAACAGCTTCCTGCAGCGAAGATGCGGGGTTCGTGAGGCAAAAAACTTGCTCTTGTTGATATGATATAAATGTGACGCGTAGGTAATTCGAGTATTCTCATGTGCTTTTAGAAATGGAAACAAGGTGGTTACATAGAAATCTCATAAGGGCTTCTTTGCTGCCTAGTCGAAATATAATGGTGTATGCAATTCATGTACGGTATGCAGAATGGTGGTGGCCGGGTGATCGTTGATCAGAATGAGGATGTGATCTCATGAAAATCCTTCACCGCTTTGCTGCAGTTGCGCCAAATCATGGAAAAAGTTGAACAAATAAACCCTCAGGGCAGAAAGTGATATTTAGTGCATACAGTGCCAAGTCTAGGTATGATGTGTTCTTCATGATATGTCACCCGCTTGTTGGAGAGCAGATGAAAAATATATCGTCGCGAAACCGCAGAGAAAAGTTTGTCGCTGGTTGCAGACATTTTACAGACGTGGAATACCTAGATACGAAGTGCGGAGATAATGTGAGTCGCAAACGACGTCGAGTGTCTTTCTGTGACGCAACCCACAGTATCCGACTCGAAATAGGCATTTCCATCCGGAAAAAAAGTACAAACTTCCGTGCCAGCTGAAATAAATCAGTCTGGGATACAATTGTCCATTGCAGATAGTTATTTCCGCACCCAGAGAGTCCTCGCGAATGTTAATGTCAACCCGAGGCGATGCGGAAATGCCTATGTCAATCAAAGCCAAGTCGGTAGTTAAGATGCACAGCCGTTCTACTGTTGCGAGAGGGTTGACTCGGGAGCTAGCGGACAAGGTCGATCGCAACTGCCGGATTTCGTTTGGTACAACGCCTTTGGAACAGCTGCATCGCCCGTTTCGATCAAAACCAAGGCCTGCGAGTAGAGATTGAGACAGGTTTAGCTGCCGGCAGAGGATTTCGTATGGGACAGCAGGGCGTTGGTAGCTTTGGGACAGCTAGATGACTCGTTCTGGCTGAAGGTACTGATGAGTTCGAGAAGCTGTGCTCATATCGGTATCAGCTGGGGCTGAGGACGACGAAGTGGAGGGGTGTTTGAAGTGGCAGACGATAAGTTAAGGAAAGAGTATGCGGTGTTCAGGAGGTCCAGCAGGATGACGAGACCCCGATGCGTCAGATAGGACTTTCGGCTCTTTATAAGAAGTGCCGATGGCTACGAATCCTTTCGGATTTTATACGAGTACTGGAATTGTTGAGCAATGAGACGGGCCCACCTGCTTACTATCATGTCCCAACAATGCATCGGTTGCATCGGTGTTGATTGAGTTTCGTCAGATCTGTTGGAGTACAACGTTCGAATTTGTTCTAGGCTCAGATGCGCTGCGATTTCTACCGTCATAGACTGACTGCATTCCCCCATCCCCCCACCATCTCATGTACCCCAACCAAGCTTTGAAAATGGAAATGCATGGCGAAACTGCTATACACTAAGCACAGCGCAGAATTTTGGTTGGTTGTCGGTATATAGATGGAAACAGCACAACTATCCGATCCCGGGCTCGTGAACCAATAGCCAAAGATACGACCAACTAACTCTTTAGGGCGAGTTCAGTTGTTGAGCCACATCATATCGCTCCTGTCATCAAATACATCCTTCCCAACGAAATATCATTGACATACAAGTACCACAAGACCAAAGTATCAATACAGTTCAGTAGAGCACGATAATAGATCATATATGCCTTCTGTAAGCCACGACTTCACTCTGCACTATTCAGGGGTCAGTCTAGCTATGCGCCGGAGCTTCATCTGCTCTGCGCGTGCTGACGTTCGGCAGGGCACTTTGGGGTAATACATCTGGCCGTACTGCTTTGTTACTGCTCTAGCGATCTAGAGAAGAGGGGTAGGCAATTGTAGCTAGTAATTATGATAGCATCGCTTTCTGTATCCAAATCCATAGTAGCAGTAGGGGTAGTCGTCTGTCACTAAAGAAGTTTCTACTTCAACTACTAAAAATAGCACCAAAGCAAGCGAAGTGCTGTAGTAGAGAATGAATACGCAATTATTTTGGTTGCGGGGGCGAATGCATTGTCGGACCAAATCATGACACAGCTTAAATACGTATTCGTTGCTGCTGGGCGTGAGATTGGTACTAAAGTCTTAAAGCACGGTATATACCAAAATAAGCGTGCATTCTGGAACTAGACGCACCAATATTCTAGTTATAGATGCAGTGATTTCACCACCGCGGTGCTAACACTTGCCCAATTTCGAATTCTCCACGTATGAATGATCTCTGTCTACCTCTAACCTTCCCTTCCTTAAGCTTCATCCCCAATAACTTTTCCGGAAGATCTACCATCATATCACCCAAAAAGATAAATGCTAACCAACCAACCAATCTTTGTATAAATACTTCTGCTCGATGTTGTATACGAGACGAGCCGGCTCGAGACTTCGTCTTGAGACTGTCAAAACCGAGCGCGCCACTGTCTGGTTATATGCTATGCTTTCATCACCATGGCAGATAGTTCACAACTCCTCAAGACATGTCGAGTTTCTCCTCGTATCAATAACATCTATTGACCTCGCCCGCGAGCGAATCCTTCACCTTCAACAACTCTCTCACAAGGCCTACCACCCTCCAGTGTTACCTGTACGAATATAAGCCAACTAACAAGCCCTGCACAAACCCTCCCCAGTGTTATATATTAGACGAGCCGTCTGAAATCCCGCCTTGTGACTGTCGAGACCTAATGTTTCTGCGAGACGAGACGAGGTATTTTGAGACCCTAGAAGAGACAAGTTATGCAAAATTATTGGACCGAAGGCAGTGATTATCTAGATTTCTAGCGCAGAATGCCAAAAAAAGCTGGTTAGGATAGCTGAAGGTTGGAATAGGAAAGACGGAGAACAGTGCGGCTGCAGTAGATGGGAGGGGTTTGATTTGTGCCGCAGTAGAAGACTCTTTGTCGTATTTAACGAGACTTCGCCCTGAGAGGACGATGGTACTTGAAGTACAGACTGGCGGGCTCGTTTTGCCGAAAAGACTACAGTATAAGGTGAGAGAATAGAGAACACGCACGACAATAGCTACATACAATATGAGGGGTAACAGACACGCTCCTTGACAACCTGACAAATGCGTTCCCAGTTGCAACTGCCACAATCTTTGGTTGTCAACTTGCACCACCATCTCCTTTGGGGTGTGGTGGCATATAACAGGGACGGGAACCGCCCAAAGAGGAGCACTGTCACCAACCCACCGCCACGGCGCCAGAGACAAACCATTTTTATTCTTGGCCTGCAGAGTATTTTGGCTAAACTTTGAGATTATGCGAAGTTTGGCGTCTAACTGCCAAGTTTCTAACCCCTAAATAGAGCAAAATGATAACCGCACAAGGCAGATGCAGAACGATCACTGTACTAAGGTGACATACTTAGATCAGTTCTCCGCTTTGAGGCTTAAGCAAACATAACTACAGATGCAGGTAAGCACGGCAATACGCAGAAGAGGACACAGAAGAAGGTGATGAGACGACCATTGTGTAGATTTAGCAGCTGGGGAAAAGATGATACCGAGGTTGCTTAGTTTTCTCGACAAGGACACCGTACTTTAGGTATGTACATGTATGAAGCACAAATTCCAATCCTATCGTCTATTATTAACTCAACATTCTCCGGATCCTTTCCAGTACTTATTCAAGGAACCACACTACGACACAGACAAAAGTCATGGGATTAGCCTAATTATCCATGTGAAGTTCCACAAGTATAACAATCAGGATAGATTCACTGTTATAGCCGGGCTGCTTGAACTCCAAATCAATCCACATAATTCATTCAGCGGGGTAACTCAAGCAACGGCTGCAAAAAAGTGACAGCATACAAGCAAGCTAGAATAACTTCAGCTGCATGCAAGCTGAAACTATTGCAGTAGCAAGTGATTCTGTAGGCAAATCCGAGAATTTCTTTACCGTTAAAGCTGAGAACAAAGCCGCAAAGCGTTAAAGTTGTAATAACCCCCATTAGCATCTACTCAAGCAAAACTCAGAGCAGTTCGGGAATGTAGAACGTATAATATGGCGTACACTAGCGGGTAGAGCGGATAGTAAAGGATTATACATGGTGCAGGCGTGATTTGCAGCGTTCCAAATTCAATCACTCGGTCGTAGCTCAACAAATACTTGATTCATGACACCATCACTCGACAACCTCATTTCTATAGAGCGGCTCGACTCCGGACAGTCGCTTTTCACAGTCACTTCCACGCTATTACTTCTGCCTGTTCGAGTTCCGTTTATTCATTTATGATGTTCACCAGAAATAATCACAGTTATGCTGTTGCCATCACACAGAACTCAAACTTGTACATTGGAAAGCAGAGATGCTAGTGGGAGCAGAGAGGTTTTGGGGGAGGGAAACCCTGGGGTGTTACTGAAAGTGGAGAGGTTGGAGAAGATAGTTTGGTTGCTAGGAATCTTTTATAAGATAATTTCTAGAGATTTTTGATGTGCCTGACATTCAGTGCTAAACACTCTACAAACTATGTCAACTCTTGTTCTCCGAACACCCTATTTTGACTACTGCTGCTGGTAGTAATTCCCCCATTTTTATATGGATTTCTGGTAGCCATGTTCATATCTCCTTGGTTAAGTCTGTTCAAATGGCGATACCTGCCATACCACAGCGAAATCTACAGCTGTTAATTAAGAATATATGTTTTGCATTAACTGAAGGGCATATACGGGTACAAGACTACGTATTTTCTCGGGGCTTTGCAATGGTAATAGAGAGCAAAAACTATTGAAGAGAGAAAAGTAGTATGCATATTCTTTCGCATCACATACCTGCATTTATCTACTTAACCTCTCGTTCAAAAACAGTCCTGGTTGGAAGAAAAGAAAAAGAAGGGTAGCAGCAAGGCTCGTGTCCTTACATCATTTGAGATGAGAGAATGAAGGGACAGGGAGCAAGAGCTAGCACTGCTTGAACTGCTACCGTGATAGTTGCTGCTAATAGAAGTTTAAGTACTGTAACCGGCAAACGCACATAGGGGGGATACTGCAACGGTGGGTGGCTCAAGAGGTGGTTCTGGTATGCTGGATGGTTGTAGGACTGGTTCGGGCTGGGATGGGGAAGGATAGCTACGGTCAGGGACCGGTACCGGCAGGGTGGTACTAGCATGTTAATGAAAATGGCCGAAATTCGGACAGTCAGAAGTCACGGCGTGGAATTGACTGTGGAAAATGACTGTCTATCTATGGAGTCTTGCAGTTCCAATCCCAAGGACGACAATATACGACAATATATCCAGGGTAGGGTTTGCGGGACGGATGTTATGTTTCTCTTGGTCTTGCAGGTAGTACCGACGGAGCTATTGCTAATGCACGACCCGATGGTGCCCCAGTTATGACTCCGGCGATATAGGTCGTTTAGAAGAAGTTTACGAGCCAGCAGAATTTTAAGAAATTTGTACGAAGCTACAAATATATCTATGGGCACAGCACCCGAGGTTTCACATGCCGACGAAGTGGTTGCGTTGGGTATAATAAGAACTGGATCTCTAGGCGAAGCTGTGTGTATGCGCAATGCAGGGACTGAACAGACCGACAGAGCCATGTATGTCAGAGAGTGTATATACATAGTCCCAGGGCTGTCCGTAGTACGGGTGTGCTCTTGTTACCAGATATTCTCGTCGCTCGCAAGCTCGGCTTTCAGGCGGCTAGCTTTCGAGCGCATATAGTGCGGGTGATGTGGACCCAGAAAACCCAAAGCCGCTGGCAATCTAGAATCCATTTACATCTTTTGGTCACTAAATGCTAGCCTGCGCTGGGAACGAGAGAAAGCGGGTGGCGGGTTATAATTGGTCACACAGCGCCGGCCGTGCTACCTCGTCCACGTCCTCAGCTACTATCCACCTACGCTGGATAAGCTTCGTATGCGACCATTTCCGCTAGTGGTCTATCAAAATTCTAATCTGATCAGCTACGGAAGTTTATCTTACAGCTCTACAATATTTTCGCAAGTACTTAGTCCTTTGTTGAGGGTGACTTCCAATCGGAGTCTTGTCTTTCTTTCAAAGATAAAAACATTCTACGTTTCCGTGATGCAGATATATTGACATGTCGTCCGAGCTGGCCTCGACACGATAATCTGAATTGTTTGCGGTACCTTGTCTTTGCTTGATGCAATTTCAGTATCATACTGTACATTAGAGACAATCTTTGTGAGGCACCAAATGTTCTTGCGACCAGCCCTTAAAACCTCTCGAGACTAAGTTCCCAATTCGCGAGATGTCTCAAAAGTACTCTAGATCTGCAGCTGGGTTTTGTACGATACCGCACCGTGCCCATCACTCGCAGAACACATGCGCGGGATATACGAGCGAACCAAAACCAAGGGTGACTAGAGGAGTCTGGATCCGACCAGGGAGATTAGGAAGAAACTAGGCCGTTTAGTTTAATTCCGTAAAATCTCATACGACTGTAACTAATGACCATACAACTTCGTTCGCGTTTTAGGCTCAATTAAAGTTTCTGCAACACTGCACTGGACCGCCGGATGGCATATTGTGAGCGCCCTTAACGCTCGTCATAATTATTGAGAATGTGTTTCATCCAAAGTCACTCGATTTTAGCCACTATTACTATGTTATAGATGTACATGAGTTGGAGCCCTAGGGTTTGTGACTGCTCTTTTAGACTTCGCACTCTACTCTCTCCTTCCCTACTATCATGGATGTTTAGACCTGTACACAGTCATCGCACCATAGTCAATGCACACGGTTCTCCCCATATCGTAATATACTATGTTACAATTGTGAGAGAGTAGCTTAGTTTCTTAATAGAGTCTATCTACGTGGGAGCTTGTATGCTCTTATATACGGCATTCAGAGTATGCCTTGTACGCATGCATGCGCACTCAGCTGGCATCTCCAGCTGAGTCGTCAGCCCGATGATATCATAATCCATAAGCCTAACAAAGGGCGGCGATCCATATATGTAACATACTAGATATCACTAAGTTCACGGTCAGGGGATGAGGGTTAGTGGAAGGGTCACAGTTTTGCTTGTTTCCTTTGTTGGTTCGAGAAGTGGCATGGATTAGAGGAAAATGTATGTCATGACCGCACGCGGTCGAATACAATATGATTATAAACAAACTCAGTTCATGGTGTAAGGCTGAAGGCATATTGATAAGGTATAGGGCATGCCAGTAGGCATAAGGCATTATGATAGGACACAGTACTTTATGTATATATCGAGACGAAAGTTTCTTGCATAGAGATCATTAAGAATCATCATTTCAACAGCTACATGATCTTCGTAGCTGCCATAGTTCCCTATGATACGCGAAATGCGTAAAAGTACAGTTACAGAACTGTGCAAATCGCTTTTGGTAATTGTCTGAGAAGGAAATGCGCTTTACCGCATAATTACTACATTCTGTTAATACGCTTTTTTAAAAGGAAAAAATAACTGCCAACACACAGTTATCCTGAAGTTATTTCCAGTAACTCCTGTGCTAGGCAACAGTCCAAATCTAATCTGCGCATTCCCTGTACCGTAGGGATTTAATGATGATATGTAATTGTTAAATACACTGTGGTGCGGAAATTGAATTAAAGTTAAAACAGCCTTCCATGGTCATAATTTGTGAGCACAGGTTTCAAGTGTATATAAATATGTAGTGCAACGTTACCGTTGAAGATATTGTAGGTATTCAGTTCGTGATTCGTTGGTCCAACCCATGAACATGATTATATTATGAAGGTGGTTGTGAAACAAAACATACCTAGGTACGTATGCTACAAAACAAAACGATCTCCACTTCTCTAAATACACCACAAACACTCGTTCCATCATCAACCACCTTCGATGAGTTTCGGCTTCTCCATCGGCGATTTTCTAACAGTTGGGCGGCTAGTGGCAACAGTCGTCGACGCTCTCAACTCCAGCTCGGGTAGCTCCGAAAGCTACCAAGAACTCGTCTCAGAACTCTTCAGCTTCCAGCGAGCGCTTCTCGAGGCTGAAGAGGTATGCCGCTCCTCCTCGCAGCTCCATGTGGCCACCATCAACGCGATCAAACACTCTGTGGCCCTCTGTAGGAGGCCCATTGAGATGTTTCTCGCGAAAATCGAGAAGTATCGGCGCGGACTCAACAGTAGTAGTTGGAGGAAGATTGGGTGGGCTTTATTTAAGGAAGAGGAGGTTAGGGAGTTAAGATGTATACTAAAAATGCACATCAATTGCGTTAACTTGCTGGTGGTAACGGCTGGGGCGTGAGTATCTCAATCCTATTTACATTAATACGGCAAGGTGCTGAATCGCCTGGTGGCAGAAAATCTTCTTTACAGATTGAGTCTAGACAGGCGAAGAACCAAGTTGCAATCATTGGCGGGATTGCGGCGCAGAAGGCAGAACTGGAGAACTTGAGGTTAGCTCTGATTCTCTGCAATCGCGATGACTTATTTGAAAGTGTATGACCTAACTAGCTAACTTCTGCTCTTTGGTGGCTAAAGAGCTGAAGTACTACGAAGCATCGGTATTCTTCGGCAGTTGCAGGAAAACGTCGCATTCAAGAACATCGGATACTCGTGGGAATGGAGCGGGGAGGCGCCAATCCGATTTGAGGATGCTCTGGGGAGATCACTTCTCCTGCCGCTGCAGCTCGTTGGAAATTGGGATGTAGGTGGTTTCCCCCAGAACTATTACGTGTGACTGATCAGATAATGCTAAGGTTTTCGAAGCCATCCTATGTGCTCGTTTCAAAGGGTTTCCTGGGGATCAGCGGGTCCGGGGTGGGCGTTATAGGATATTGAATTCGGCGAATGAATTCAAGGTCCTCGATAAGACTATCTGGGCGAAATCAGTGTTTCCGGGAATGGGTGTCACTATGAGTATGGTTGTTGAACGGAAAATAAGAGGCAAACAGATGTATGAATGCCCGCGCTCTGATTGCCGGGAATCGAACGCGGGGGATGTGCTTGATGTTGGAACCGTGTGGTAAGTCTCTCCTCCCACGGAATATATGGCGGAACCAACATTTACTGCAGTAAAAAATGTAAACTCCGGTTCTATGAAGGCAGAATTGTCGATGATTGCTTCAAATATGCACTCAACCAACGTGAAGGAAACTTGGAAAGCAGCGAAGAATATTCGGAGAGTAACAACAACGAAGGGAGCCGGGATGGGAACGATGAAGATGAACATAGTGGATATGAAAGCGCCGATGATCATGAGCTGAGACATTTCCGGCGGATTCATTTGATAAACCATGTTGCATCTGATGATGTGCGTTACCTAGCCCCGAACGACTTCCGAACACTCCTTCCATCTGACTTGTGATGTGTCGGGCACAGCATCATACATTGCCTGTATTTCTTGCTGACGTGAGTCTTATCGTTACAGGCTAGCACTGCTATGGTCATTCGAAATTCTCTTGACAAAATCCATCGCGCTCTCAGACTTTACTCCACGAAATTTCCGGAACTTGACTCCCAATTCAACTCCCTGGGGGGGTTACTAGAGGCCGAGACTGCCTTCAAGGGTAGCACAGGGACCGCTAGGGTTTCAGTGCAGTCTGGATCCTTGAATCACGTATATCGAGAGCTTGGAACATTACTAGAAAAGGTTCGGGTTCGTATGAACAACCACAGAAGATAAGTACTATAGCGATGTGTGCTACTACTGCTGGTGCCTCCTTGGTGCACTGGCACGGGTAAAGGTACATATAAAAATAACTACATGGAATACGAACTACGCTACGCTCAGGTTTAGGCCTGAAGTCCGGTTGATCACGTGATAGTAATCTGAAGTATTGTTCTCGGAAATCAGAGAAAGAATCGTGACTGATTGGTGAGATAGATGAGTAGAGAATAAAAATGAGGAAGAAGCAGGCAAAGGACCAGGTATGGAATACAAATTTGTTAATAGACTTTGCACAGCACCACCGTGCACAACATCCGAGTATAGTTTTTGTGCGTGGCACCGTGAACGTAGCACGGCGCTATGTACAATATCCAGAACCCAGATTTATGCAGCTCCCACCTGCGTTCAACTCTACACTTGACAGCAGTTCCCAGCCAGTGTTCCGAAGCAGCCAGGCTAGCCGCTAGCCGGACTACAGACGTAAAGTCCGGTCAGATAATGTCTATCCCGAAGGAGGCCACATAAAACCTGGACAGATACAGATTGACCTGGGTCAGCCTGCAGATATCTGTCGGCTTTCTAGAGGTCTGAATGAATATCCCATTACCCTCGAAGCTTAACTGTGGCCTACAGAAGCCAGAAATATGTCTACAGATATCTGGCGGTTCCTTACCCAATTATGAGTATTTATTGCACAAGGATACGGCCGATCCTCATTGTGTATTAGTGTATCGGCAGACCAAGTCCACCAGATGTGTGGCCGCCCTTCACCAATATCACCATCAGGCACCATCACAATGCAATAATCACCAGTATGACCATATACGTGTGCTATATATATATGAACTCCATGGGACTTGAGGTATAAATTCTACTAGAACAGCTGAGTTTGGCTTCTGCTTTCCCCCTCTGCTGTTGTTGAAGATTCGCTGATCATAACTGAAAATTCCATCATATGACCGGCAGATATTGTCAGCTAATAACTCATTGGTTAGAGGCTAGCGGTTTCCACATTAACTAGTGAAGATTGCCAGTTGAGATAACCTTCGAGAACAAATTTCATCTTTGACTCAATTAACTAACATGCTCAATATCCACATCCACGCACCCACACCTTCGAATGTGCCTTTAGACACGATGATTTTTTATTCACCTACTATCTCTACCTCTCTATTAGCTTTATTTAAAGTTGTGAGTAGATTTATCTTTGTGTGTTGGGCGGTCGTGAATTTTTGCACTTGGAAACTACTAGGTTGCTATTGCCTTTAATATTTTGAAATTTCCCAATTGATTCTCTTCATAAACAGATGGCTCTTCATACTCATTTTGATTTATAACCACTGTGCGTGTAGTACCGTCGGTAGATTGTCTAGAGACACTTCTATAGCCGTCATACTGTAATGATTGATAGTTTCAGACGTAAGTCATGAGTAATTGCTTTAGTCGTATGTGCAGCAGCCAGCAAGATGTAGTTTTTAGTAAACGGGGAGGGCACATCTCGACTTTTTCTCGGCAAGTATTATGGTGGTCTCCCCGCAATTCTCCTATACGTGAGTGTAAGCGAGTGAACATCTCTTTCAGATATGTTTCGTACGGTGGGCAATCCGTGACCGATCGCAACCCGGGGTCCATTTGCGTTTGGGAAGCCCAGCTGCAACCCCAAGCAAAACTGGGAACGAATCACTTTGCACCATACAGGTAGTCACGCGCCCGCAACAAAGTCAGAGTATTGTGTAACTGCCAGAAGGCGTGCGATACGCAGACGGTGGTGCTTGAGGAGAAGGGAGGGAATGCACACAGCCCAATAACGAAATGGAAAATGGATAACCCACCAGTTCCAATTACTCAAGCAATAGCGCCAGTGAGAAACGCCTGGTCCGACAGAAGCTGTCAGCAGTGGGATTTTTACATGTAGTAGAGATTGACGAGAACCAATGCGGGCTGGTTTACAAACGTTTGCCAGTTCGTGAACTGTAAACTTTGCGAACTGGTTTCTGCAGTTCGGGGACCCTTGTGGTCGCCAGTGGTACGGAACAGATATAGCACGATGACGATAGTGGTGGCGAGCTTAAGTAGCTAAACACGCATCCTCTCTACCTCCGTCCATACCAAGTGCCACCTCCTTTTCTGGGTGCTTGCTAGTCGGATGTCTGATATGTTTAGGCTCTTAAGCACCAAGTACTTGTACACTTAGATCTTACTAGCACCTACCCCCAATTTTCCGGACCGTTTGAAATCTCGCAACAATCGCCAAAGCAGAATCGACTTTCTAATTCAGCTGACATTAATTCTTCTCCATCGTGAATTGGCTTTGCTGTAATTTATTCCCCAACCCGGCCAGATAGACCAGGTAACAATTTGCATAACGTTGTACCCGGTACCCGCTGCATGCATCCTGAGTGACGTTGTATGTTTTTGCTGCTGCTGCGTCATAAATGCGACTTTATCTAATCCAGTCAATGTATACCACACTCCGAGACAACTAATCAATGCGTCAGTCCTGTCTTGGTGTGAGTTAAAAATAGTTTCATTTCTTTTGGTCCCAATAAATCATCCCAAAAATGGCTATATCAACAGCAACCCGCTCCACCAATTCGTTAGGACCCACTACCATCACGCCTCACCCGCCGATACTCATAAGCCGCCCACGCGCAAATCCCCACCACCTATCACCATCAGCACCGCACTCCCTCTTCCCGCTTCCATACCTACCCCCAGCTTCATTTCCCTCTCCACCACCCTCCCACCAGCTGATCTACCCAGCCCCCTCAGACTCTACCCATCCTTAGCATACGTACCCCACACCCGACACGTCTACTCACATCCTGAACATCCCTCCTAGACTGGTACAACCCCTGAACCCTTCCGTGGCAGGCGTTGGGATAAGACCGAGCGTAGTTTGTGAACCCGAAGCTGCGGTGGTGACGCAGAGGGATCTGGAAAGAGGCGGCGGAGCGGTGTCGAGAGCATAATGTGTCGATGACGATAGAGGTCAAGTTTGGCTTTCTATGATGTATCACAGCGGTGGCGAGGAACCGTGCAATAAAGTTTAATACACCTTTAAGGAATCTGACGTCTTCCTGTAGTTCATCTACGCGGGCCAAGACCGTCCCTGCACATTAGCGGCCGGGGGATAACGGGACGTCGTTTTCGCCGCAAACCGAGTCTCGAAAATGTAACTCCCCATTAAACCACACACACTAGGGGAAGGGGTCATTAATTCACCTATCTACTTTTCCACGGGGGACAAATCTAGTCTCGAGTGATTCTCCATGAACTACAAGTTCGTATTCGTTTTCGGAGTTTTGTAGATCCCTTGTGTAGGGTTGGGCTGAGAAATGATTGGTTCAACAAGACGCCCAGTCAAAGTCCCACCCGATTGGCCTGCCCAAGCGAGCGTACATCTAGAAATCTTGTGCCCACCATCTCTTCCAAATCCATCCACACCGTCCGAAGTTCCATATTTTGGATACATTCAGCCGCCTAGAACAATGTCCAACAACACCACAATCACAACGTTGCTTGTTGGTTTGGGACCATCTGCAAGCCTTCTACCGGGGTTCTAGATCTCCGTTATGTTTCGGGGGCCATATGGACCTCGAGCCGTCAAGCGGTTATGCACGAGTAAATCGTAGTTGCTGCAAAGAAGCTGCCTGTTGGGACAAGAATCGCAGGATACGGATCACTAAACCTAATGAATAAGCTGCAGACACGAGGCTCGCCGAACATTTGAGACTTGACAGGAATCAGATACCCGCCGACACTCCGATCTATCACGCAATAATGTCGATACACGCGCGGCAAATTTTTTTCTTGGGATCTACTCTACGCCACCTGCACCATCACTGTTCGCTCACGATACGTTTGTTATGCAATCAATAGATTTCACTCCGCACACAACTAGACACGCAGCCCCCGCCCCAATCCTGCTCCCACCAGCCGGTATCTTACACATCCTCTCTCCCCCCTCGTATCCCCTCTCAAAGAAAAAATAACTAAAAAAAAAACAAATACGCCCGACACTACAGAAGGGATATGAATCGATATCTCAAAAACACACAACACGCAACACACGTTGGTGCGAGGACTAGAAGGATATGGGGGCGGGTGGGGTTGGATGGGGAGCAAAACGACACGAACAAATAGGAACACTACAAAAATCCATGAGAGCAAAAAAATAACGTAAAAAACAATTCACCACACCACCCACTAGTGGAGGGTGGAGGAAAGGAGAGAAAAAAATGAAGCCCGTACACTCCGTTTCCCCGTTTCCAGTTTCAAAACACTCTTTCTTTCATCGTCTACAGTGATATCCCGTGACTGACTGAACTACACCAGTTAATGCTGTTTCTTTATATTGTCCTTCACTCTTTCTTTTCCTCATTTTTCTGTTCTGGTTCTGTGGCGGTGGTTGAAGCTATTGCAGTTGCTGTTGGTGTGACTGGCGTGGAAGTAGGCGTCGCTGTAATCGGACTTGTCGATTTCGGAGATTCTGGACCTGACACACCCTTTGGAGCCAGCGAGATTGCAATCTTCTTGTTCGGGCTTTGTCCCGCGACGTTGCTCCCCAGTAACCCAAAGCTCCTCTTCCTTCCCATCACTGCCGTTCCTCCTACTCCCATGACAGCCCCACCGCCTGTTGGACTTCTCCTCTTGTTCCTAGACAACTTACCCAGTTCATCATCATCCTCCTCCTTTTCCCTTCTCCGTTTTGGTGGAGGCACCACTACATCGTCTTGTTCCCGCTTCTCCGTCTTCGCAGATGGTGGCGACGCCGTTGGTGTCGGTGGCGTCGGAGGCCTGTTCTCGTTTCCTTCTGTTTCTACTCGTGGTTCGGTCGGCTTCGGCTTGAGGGGCCGTGCTGGTTTGGTTGCTGCTGCTACATTCATAACTTCATCGTCGTCGTCGTCGTCGCCATAGTCGACCAACGGCTTGAGTAACGGCGATCCATTGAGCATCTTTACTGGCGTAACCTTCGCCTCGAGAGTTGGCGGTACATTCTCCTCATCCTTATCCTCGTCATCAGAATTGTTAAAGTACGCTTCTTCCTCTGCATCCATATCCCTAACACCCTGCCACCGTCGGTTACCATTAATCTGGTTTCTGCAAAACGTTAGTTGATATCGAACAAGTAAAACATCCGACACATACCGTGAAAAGGCCACCGTATCCTGAAAGCGCGTGGGTGGTGTAGGATCATGAAGCTGGTCGTATTTGACGATCAATTCGGTGAAGGTCTTGACATACGTGATCTTCTGCAGAGTTTCCCGATAACTGTCGACTAGATGCGTTATAATGTGCTTGAGGTTTTCCTGTTATTGTTTTCAAATGAGCAATGTTCGCTTTTCTTGCTCCTTGAAGCTAGGGATTAAATTACCCGTCGAATAAACTCGAAAAACTCCAGACAGGCCGAGTTGAGCAGATTATCTCGTGGCATTGTGTCCATAATAAGGTTCAATATAGGCTCAAAAAGCTTATATTTCACCATGTGCCGTATATAAAACTCGTCCTGCAAGCCAACACACGTTCGGAAAAACTTCAATGCTGTGAGCTTGAGATGTTTTTCCGGGCACCCGAGAAGTTGAGCAACCCGTGATGGCAGGTTTTCGGTAAGAAGGAAGTATTTGCTCCTGTAGGAATGATGTCGGACGAAGAAGCAAAGTGTTTCCACCAGATGCGAGTATAAGGAAACCTCTGCAATCGGTAATCCCGTCACTGAATATCCCCAATCATTTTGTCAGCAAAAACCCCACCAACTTTCAAGGACCGAGAAAACATACACGACTCTCGAGATTGCAACTCTCGCAAAGGTGCAAACAGTTTTTTGGCAGATTCCTCATAAAAGGTTTTCAAAAAGCCTTCCGTCTCACTGTCCATCGTACTACTTCTGGCATGTATCCTAGCGGCCATATCTCCTCCTTTACCGAGGCTATCCAACGGTGTACCCTGCGAGTGATCCAATAAAACTCTAATTGCATCCGCAATCTGTGCCTTAACACCAAGATCCTGTTCCCCAAGAAGCAGCTCGATCAGGGTATGTGTTAGCGGCTTTTGTTTCTCGTTGATCTGCCGGTATATGAATCCCCGCATCATTGTCGGATCGTGATCGATCATAGCCACAAGGACATCGGTTCCAGCTATCCGGACACTAGGATCCTTCTCCATCAAAGCATAATCTATAACTCCAAAGAGACCACCCTGAATGAAATTTGCATAGAGCTGGATTCTAGCCTGTGCCTGTATAGTTTTTGCTATAGAGCAGCAATTTTGGATGAATAAAATTGCAAGCTTCTTTTTTGAGGCCGGTGCTTCGGGGTCATGAAATATAGAAAAGAGATCTTTCATGAAAGTTTGGTTATTTTGGAGGTGTTGAAGGATATCGAACTGATTGAAAAAGATGAGGGAGTTCAGCACGGAAAATGTCGGGTCATCAAGTATCCTTGCGAGTACGACATCCTTGAGATATTGTAACCGATAGGTTTGGTGTATCTTCTTTTCCACCTCCGGCTCTCTTATTGGTACCACTTCTTTGAACTTTGATTTATCCCCCAAAAATTGTCGATGGTTGGCTTTATGGCAGGGGAAGTCAGGATCATCTGCAGTTGGAACCAGGTGCATTAGCGCGGTAATCGTGCATCGAAAAAGCAAGTCCATGCCTACATTCTAGAATGCCCACAACTCCCAGAACCATCTCATCCGTTACGATCTTCTCAACAAGTACTGTATCGTTCAATAGGATGATCATCTTCATGATATTGCACAAGCGGTGGAGATGACTGATGCTCTCCAAATCTTCCGCAATTTCCAGAAGGGGTATCAATTTCGCAATGTAATCATTAGTAAGAATGTACTTTCCTAGTATGTCCCTCCCACTTGCTGTAGATGATGCCTGCCGTATCATTATCTCGATTTCATCGAGGTTTCCAAGCTCCGGAATAGGTAAGGAAGGGATAGTGCTGTCGCCAGCATCGTCGGAGAGTATCTCATCTAACATCGTCCTATTAGTATAGCTGTCCATTGGATTGCAGCTCATTTGGGCGAGGTTTACCGGTTCCGGACAACAGATGACTTTGGACGTGGCTCACAAACTCCCTAAAGCGCTGTCAGAAATAGCTCTCCCAGAGCAAGAAAGGCTCAAACATACCATATCGCGGCGCAACCTTCCGGCTCCTGGAAACTGAGCGCCATATCCGTTCCCTGCGGTTCCGTCCAAACAATGAGGGTTTCTGCATATTCCCCCCATTAGCATCACCCTAGAAGTAGTCCGAGGCACCACTTTATATGCTGGAGCACAATAATTGCCTTCCACTTTCTTCATCATCCTGCGAAAAATATCCTCCCGAAACTCACCCTGCTGCTTCTGATACCCGTCATCCTTTATTATCTTTGTGTTCAGCAGGACCCGATCCGACTCCTCCTCCGACTTGACCTGTATGTGCGGTTCTTCCTATTCCATACACGCGCGACGTCAGCGTATATCCCAGAAATCCGATTGTCCCACCCTTCCCATGCACACACGCGCGCACATCAAAATCGTTGTCGCATATAATCCCTTTATCCTTCTTTGCGGCAGAGATTTTGTTTCCTTACATTCACCAACTGCCCCGTACAGTACCCTGTTCCCCGATCAAACCAATCATTATTCCGAAGCTCATAGACTTTTACTCGTCGCGGCGTGGTGGGAGGATTTGGCACAGGCAGCGGCATCATACTGTGGTTAGTGGTATCTTGGCCGTTTCGGTCGTCTTCGTCGTCGTCGTCGGCGTCGCAAATGAGCGGCGGCAATGACTCGAACACCTCCTCGCTCGTCTGCAACTCTATCTAGGATCTAGTCGCGTGCGCGTGAAAAAGATTCGCTGGCCGGGCGTCGAGCTCGTATAGCGATCGCGTGCTAAAGGTGTGATATGGCGTCCGAGGGGCGGCGCGTGTCGGGGAGGGGAGGGGGAGTGAAGACTTGTTGTCGTGTCGTGGTGTTGGTGCCGGTCGGCAGGAGGAGACTAGGAGCAGAGACTGACTAGGGTGCGATGATGAGGCTCCTGAAGCTGCGGCGCAGCAGGTTGGCAGTTGCAGTTGCAGTTGGCTACTATCTCCGAAACAGGGCAGCACAGAAGGTGGCAGTAGGGATTGGGAATTGGGGAGATTGCGTGACTGGGATGGGATGGTTCCGGCTACTGCAACTCAACTGCAACTGCGCTGAGGTTTGACGGGGCAAGCAGTGAGTCCGGCCTCCGAGGCTCTAGCGATGAATGCACCGCAGGCTGGGGATGTGCTATGGAGATACTTAATTGAACAGCTGTGTCGGATGAATAAAAATGCGAAACGGTGACGTGTTGAAAGGGTCCCGGATCGGCGGAGGGCAGGAGGTGAGCAAGCAGAGGACGATGGATGCCAGTGATGGATGCCGACCGGACAGGAGATGCTTAGCAATTGATTGGGTGGCGATAACAGCTGCCAGAGACGGCTTCTCCTTCTCTCCTTCTTTTGCGTCCTTCTGTCTTGTCTGACTCTCTGCTCTCTCGATCGATAAATTGGCTTCCGATTCGCAAACGTCACAATTATTTGAGCTGCAGGTCCGTCGTGGCCGAGAGAGGGGTGTTCCAGATTGCAAATCGAAGCCTTCTTTACCCACTTTATCTGCTGCCAACTGCGCTGTTAAACGCGAGACCAACTGCACACTGCGACCCGAACTGGACGGAGGAAAAAAACAAGCCTCTGGTTCGCAACAGCTGCCAGCGTCCCAATGATGTGCATTTATTCCCCGCTAGACTGCTGGCGAAGCACACAAACACGGTCGCGAAACACAACAGATCTGGCGGCGGGGATCGTTTAAAACAACGGCTCGTCTTAGCAGGAAAAGCGTGAAAAGTTACAGTCCCTGTTGGCTGTGCCTAATTTAGGTCCATGTCGTGTGGCAACCATTTATACTGGTGGCACAAACCGCAGATAAGATAGATAAACTAGGGTGATCTATTTCTATCCATCATATCGCTTCAACCTTCAAGACACCTCAATGCAACAATACTAACGTCGTTATCCGGATGTAGAGCACCAACCAAAAGCATTGCTCAGGTGCGTCCTTCACTGTCACTCGCAACACAATATCAACTAGTGCTCAACAGCCATACAATACATCAATTCGGGCGATTACTCTAATGGGACTCAGACGAGGAAGTGGAAGATATGCTCGGTGAGGGTGAGGACGGTACGGATTGTACAACCCCTCCAAGAGCCTTTCGGGTAATCCAGCAACTCGCAACCACCTCCGGGTCCGATCGACGGAGACCGTGGGGTGCCGGATGACACGACTCGATCGAGTCCAATGAATATCAAACCGACTGGGGGCTGGGAACTGGGGGGTTTGACACGACTCAACAACGGTGCTGCATCTTTACGCCCGCCAGCAGAGATCAGTGGATTGTATTCTACAAAGAGCCTTGCGTGATTATTCTGCAGGAATATGCCTGGTCTTGGCACCGGAACAGGCAACTCGTGCAATTTATCCGCACTTCAATGCGAACACAATCACCCAAGAGCTTCCTTGCAAGGCTATCACTTTCGGAACCCAATCATAACTGCCCAGTCTGAAGTGCCCTTTTCCCTACTTCCTCTTTCCCAACATATCCCACGTCGGCAGTCACGCATACAAAATTATCTATTGCGGTCGTATCGTTTCGCAGAAGGCCAATGGAGCAGGTGATCGCAACGACCACGACTCAACAGATCGAACAACAAGCAAGCAACACCCTTCGACCTTTCTGCCAGGAACCGGAAGATACGAGGTCAAATCGCCTGAACCTCAATGAGGAGACCGGAGGCGGAGTCAATTCTCCCGATCCGACATTGTTGCACATATCAACGCTGCGCAGCAGCTGTCTTCCTCTTCGGGCACCGAAGAGCATGGCATTATCAGCTGTCAACAGGGCAAATTTCAGGATCTTGGGTTCAAAAGACCATACTCACCATCCGGATTAACCAGCTTAAACTCTCTACTGAGTTTCCCAGCTCAATGCCCAGTTCGAAGACTCGTAGCTGGCTTAAGCCTTTGTCGACTCTGAAACCCCGAATTCAAGAGGCGCGTCCAGTTGCCTGGTTGTTCAATCTGGAAAACGCACTGTCGACGTCATATGTGGAACGAGAAGAGCACGCAAATCTCATTCTCCTGTATTGTCACTTTCAAACATCATAGTCAACTCTTTAGCAACTTTCGCTGCAACTTCAATCAAACGCTTAGAGGATAAGGAGATGCAGGAAAAGCCCTTTACAAGACATGAAGGAACTAGATGTACCTATTGATCTTTGATCCGGTGGCCAGAAGTTTCTGATCTGAGGATTCGAAAGCGGCAGAGGTAGCAGCATCCGCCTGGTGATGTAGCTGTGTGCATGGCCTGACCAACGGATTTGAGAGCTGAGCAAGTAGCGGGCATGAGGGCAGTTGTTTCTCGAATGGGCTACCAAAGATATTTATTCTGGTGTATGCTACGTTGGTCGAGTTTGTATGGGAATTCAGCAGTACGCCATTATCAAGAATTATTAATATACACCAATGAATGCACCCCAAGACACCATATTAATGCGTGTTCTGACTCGCCAAAAACACCAAACACCCACCGAATCCGGAAAGGAACCAGAAATCAAACAAGAAACCAGTACTGTACTCCTTGCACAAGTCCATCGCCGCCAAAGCCGAATGCTACACCTTATACAACCTCAACCCAGAACCCTCCCCCGTTGGTAGTATCCCACTTAATATTCACAGCCTCCTTAGTCGGCACAATCTCATAATTAATCCCCGCCCCACGCTTCGGGCAAGGGAACGCGAGCACCGGACCGCTGCTTCCAAGCTTAAACGTGGCGCGTTCAGCCTTGCGTACACCTCTCTTATTATTCCACGAAACCAACCACGACTGAAAGATCGGTAGACCATTATTAGGGACGAAATCGTACACTTTGAACGTCTTTGTTCCCGTAGCCTCGGTCGTCTTTCCGAATCGGAGGTTGCAGGTGTGCTTGGTGTAGTCTTTGTTCGTGGGCATGATGAATCCCACCAAGGTGGTCACCGTCTTCCCAGGCTCAGAACGGTTGATCTCGCCGTACTGAATGGAGCCTGTCCCGCCGTGTCCCTCGCGAAGGTTAACCTGGTCCTTCATGTTGACCCGGATCGTTGGTGGTGATTGGGGAGTCCCCTTGGGCGCCACCTCGAGCCAGAGCCCAGTCGAGCCCGGGTACTGCCACTGCATATTCACAGTTCCTTCGGGGACGAGTTCGTAATTGAGCAACTTCCCACCGGCGGGGCAAGGGAAGGAATACACCAGATTCTTCCCCCCAGCCTTAAACGTGGCCAGACTCTTCCCTCTCGACCCCGTTTTTTTGTTCCACGACGCTTTCTTGGGATCGAACATGCGGCCGTTGGAAGGGGTGAAGTCGTACACCTGGAACATGAGGGTGCCAATTGCGATATCGGGTTTGTCGAAACGGAGATTGCAGGTTTTTCCGGCGTCGGAGGTGTCTAGTTGGAATGCGACAAGAGAGTGGACTTTACTTGGTGTCACACCGACCTGCTGTGATACCTCGCCCCAGCCGTCGGAGTTTGCCGTGGTCGGTTTGATCTCGTATAGCTTGTTGATTTGTGTGGGTGTAATCCGCGTGTTCTGCCGCTTGGTGTGCGGGAGTGCAGAGGTAAGCGTGCTTGCTGCGAGGAGGAAGAGACTGGTGCTGAAATGCATGTTTGCTTAAAGACCGTTGAAACGAAAGGATATCAAAGACTGCGATTGAATGGAATGCTGAAGACGTAAGGAAGGAAGGAAAGAAGGGATGCTGCTGATAATTTTAACTACGACGGGATTCTATCCTCTATTTATTCAAACTTATTCAAACCCTCTGTCATATACACAGTCCAAGCCACACTCCCAGAATAAGCACATTCTCGCTACCGTGGCTCGTGCAGCTTGCTCAGCCCCAACTGCAGCCCTATGCACTGGGGCTAAAAATAACACCCTCTCACAGTGCGACCTCTCGCGGTTGTTTCAGCAGCTTCTAGACCTCTGACCTGTGCTACCCGTTCATGTGCGTGGTTATTGGACCAATGAGCATACTAAAGTTGTGGACAGTTTGTAAGCTGCAGTCAAACCCCGGCTGAGTGGGAGGCTAAAAGGTTATGCCATTTCAGCTGTGACTTGAACCTCTCGTTCCCAGTCCCCCCTCATGGGGCAGGACGAGGCTAGTGGTGGTACACGGAGGAGTCACAGCAGTGCACATAAAGTACCTCCGCTACAAACTGACGGTTCAAGGCAGCCGCTTATGCCGTTGTGTCTCCAAACCCCAACTCCACTTGGCGCAGCAAGCTGACCAAGAGAACCATTGATTGGAGGCGCTCAGTTTCATAAAGCTCGGTATATAGGTTCCGCCCGCACTAACATCTGGAGAAAGCTTGTGAAAGAACGTGCTGGTGAACACGCCGGTTGAGGGTTATTGGGGTGTTTGGTTCCACAAAAGCTCGGCGGTGTAGACAGTCTCGCTACCAGCCCCCAGAAGCCCAATAGCAGCTTCGTCTGGAGCTTTGAAAAAGGTGCTGATGCGGTCTACTGGCTGTGGCTTGAATCTTGGACTCTCTGCTGAAGATCATTGGAGGTGTTTTGGTTTCGTAAAGCTCGGCGATATAGTCAGGACTATATACCTATCGGCAATGCATGTGAAGAGAGTGCTGATGTGGCTTACTTTGTACGATAGTGGACGTCATACTCTAGTTCCATCTCACCGCAAACGTCCACAGTCTTTGTAAGAATAACTTCTGACAATAGACTTCTCAGCCCTACGGTGGATACACTTGCGGGCGTGCTTGATGGATTGTAAGTGCTCAGGTTGTGCATTCCTCCACATGGCTTAGTTCTGTCTCGTCCAAACTCTGGTGTAGCCACTCATACCTCTAAGTCGTTTACCACAGGAGAGCAAGCTTGTGAGAGTCCGGGGATCAATTCAGGGGTCACGAATTCAAATTTTAGTACAATTTACTTCCGACTTCATCATGCAATAAAGAAGAGATCCATTTAATTCTCAGGTGCCAAATCTACATGCCTCCCCACAGGCCCCAGCCCACACCCCGCCTTCCCAAGAACGCCAACAAAGTGGAAATACGAGATAAAACAAAAGTGTCCCCAAACCATGCATAAAGTCATAATAAACGTCACTTCCCCTTCCCCTCCCCCTTTCCCCTCCCCCCTTCCCCCTCCCCACTCCCCCCCTCCCCACTCCCCCCCTCCCCACTCCCCCCCTCCCCACTCCCCCCCTCCCCCCGTGCGACTCCAGTTACCAGTGACTACCTCACTCTTTGGTGATTGTGGAAGGGATATGGAGCCGGAAGAAAAGGCTTCAGCATCAATTGATGATGATGTTGGCGATGTTTGAGTCGAAAACGGATAGGAATGCTCGCCCGCTGGAAATCAAGCTACCCCTGACAGCCTAGTTAACCCTCCTCCTCCTCCCCACTGCCTCCTCAAGCACCTCCTCCCACACCCCGGCATCAACCCTCGGCCTCTTCACGCCCACCGTCGCCGTCTCAACCCCAAGAATCTGTGCCATCTCCCCGGCGGCATCCGTAGAGTCAAGCACGACCTGCACCTCCATCGGCTTAGCCTCACTGATACACCACCAAGCCTCGATATCGTCGTCGTCCTTGAGCACGACTGTTTCCCCCTCCTCCTCATCATCGCCAATCGGGATGTCCGCCGCCGAGATCGCGCCGGTGATATACCATGGCATACGCCCACCAGGTAGGTGTCGGTGCACGCAGCGGAGAAGGTCCCGGAGTGT
>Ga0307512_10000514_pt1 | contig 56948 bp, 57 predicted proteins | sample 14_EM_MG_FD_200267 | JGI IMG/M metagenome (GOLD analysis project Ga0307512, IMG submission 200267) | Populus trichocarpa ectomycorrhiza microbial communities from riparian zone in the Pacific Northwest, United States - 14_EM | ecosystem: Host-associated > Plants > Roots > Unclassified | place...
CGAGAACCTGATTGTACTGGCCCATGGCAATGACAACAGACTAGAGATATGCAAACTTGAGATCGCTTCTCGGGTTCCACGCCTACAAACTCTTTACCTCCTCGAGTTACCGGCGTTGAAGCCACGTGTTCGCTGTGTCATCTCTGCAGCGGAAAAGGAATGGGTCCCGACCTCTCTGCATCAAGACTACACCCAGTCTTCTCGCCAGCGTCTTGTTCCCTTCCGATCCTGCAGAGTTGGCACCTTGTTTTTTTCTGTCGATTACAACCCACTCCATTCAAGTCCGGCACAGAGATATGGGATGATTGTCAATATCGCGGCTCTCCTTTCAGCAGCCCGTTCGGATCATCAGCGGGTACGCACCATCCCCTGGTCAAGATGGGGCCCAGCCGCGACCCGCGTCTTCCCCTTCCACTGCGGGCTGGCATGCCCAGCAGGTCCCTTTTGGATCATGGAGGACACTCCGCGCACGCTCATCATACAGGACTATGACTTGCAAGGTAAATGGCGAATACAAGCCACCACAGAGGATGCGTCATCCGTTCCGAGGTCAACAGTCATACCGACCAAGGCAATTGGCCAGCACTGGGGGGCTGGTAAAGTTAAGACCCACCTGCCATATCGCGATGTCGTAACAATCGATAGTCGCCGGCGGCCCATGCATGGCACAAGCACTCTGATAGATCGGGAATGGTTTATCAGGATTTCACGCAGGGTAAGTAGTTAGTTTCTGATCGTCCACACTTGATGTCTTTCTTTGGCCAATCTGAATAACGCACCAATAGCTGGGAACGAATCATATCATCGTGCATCATATAGGTTAAGCCGTCTGCCAATGTTTGGGATGGACCCTATGATGTGAACATCTCCGAGAACCACTACGGATGTTTATAACGGCTCGTAAATATGTAGAAGGCCATAAGTATACGGAACTTTAATCGGAGCAAGGAAGCTTCTGTATAGAAACGGAGTTCATCATGTGGCCGAACGGTGGGTGGTGTGCCAGGAGCACTGCAGGGTTGGACCCTCCGTAGGCTCTATATTATGAAGTACAGTAACGAAATAGCTTTTTGGGGCTACGTGGGACAACGTATGCAACATAGAATCCGATCCACCCCGGCTTGCGGCCCTTCATCCGCACGTGGTGGTGCAGTGGTTAGTGAGGACATCTTTAACATGAGCATAAGGCCAGCAGCCGATCTCATTCGCAAGGGATACAACGATACCGAATAACTCTACTCCTACTTAAACAACTCCGCAAACGAAACCAGACTCGTGCGGCTTTTTAACCTTCCTTCATAATTTTCGCATGAACCGCTAGGATTTAGCTTTAACTTCATCTGTGATAACAATGACATTGTAGAACAAAAAACGATACCGATAAACCGTCTTACAGACGTGCATTCAGTATTTGAAGTTGACTCATGTAATACTCGAACGTTGGTTGATAGGTAAAAGCTCCGAGTACACCACCATCATTTCACATTGTTCAAAACACACGACATAATAAATACCCCCTCAAAGCGCTCCGGACTAAGCCATGTCCTCGAGTTGATCCGTCGGAATGAGACTAACCATAACATTGGAAGGAATCGTCCACTCACCAGATCATGCCGCAGGTAACTCACACGCTGGCGCCCACCTACCTAGCTCTCGCGCCAAGCGACCCACATGCCCCAACGAGGTCCCAAAAGGTCCTCAGCAACGCTCCATATGCTCCACCCAAGCGCAATCCACCCTTGCAAAAATTCGCGCAGTACATCCTCCGCGCGAAGCTCTGCCACGACGAGCGCCACCGTACGTCGCGGCGCCGCGAGCGCAGTCATCGTCGTGAGCAACGGGCGCACGAGTGTCGGATGGTAGATGCAGTCCACGACGAGCAGCACATCTGGTGGGTCATCGCAGATATCGATTTGACGCTGCGGAGGGAGGGTCCAGTCAAGAGCCGCTACCGTGACGGCTGTGGTGGAAGCGACGGCGCCAGTGGGAGGCGCGGATACCGAGACCAAGTTTTTACGGAGGAGAGGGACGAGCGCGGGAATGTCCGTCGCCGTATACCTGCGCACCAGGGGTCCGAGCGCGAGCGCGAGGAGTCCCGTTCCGGCGCTGGTTTTCCATGGATCTGAGGTGAGTACGATGATGCATGTTGGGGGAAATTTGGGAATGGGCGGGAGAGGCCTCGAAGCACGCACCCGAGTTCGAGAATGTGCGCTTGGCTGAGCTTCGTACGGTCGAACAAGCCACCGTGGGTCAGATCAGGGGAGTGGAATTGTCGTAATACCAATGACAGAAACTCGATGCTAAATGTATGTGGAATAAACCCCGCAGAAATTAGAAGGCCAGATTGACAGGTTGGACGGGGATGTGATGTTGCGACCAAAAAGAAGAGAAAGGGGGAAGGCTGGGTGGGGCAAAGGAAAAACTCACCTCGCCTTCCACAGGACACTGCCTGTATCGCCGCGACGACTCCTCAGAGCCGTTTTATCCTGAAAGAGCTTGTACTCGAACACGAGAGCCTCAGGCTCAGCACCACCCTCCCGCCTCACCCCAAACCCGTCCCCATGCCCAAGAGCAATACCAGACCTACTGCTGGAGCCCTTCGATTTCCTCGCTCTGATTCTTCTATCAGCGTTCGAATTAACCTTCTCGGGCTTGGGCGGAGACAGATGTGTGGCCGATGGCGGTTTGAGTTCAATGCGGACGAGTAGCGCATCCTCCTTGGAGTTTTCAGACCCGAGACCGTGGAAGTGCCCCGTGTCGCTGCTATCGGGGGGCTTGAGTGTCGCCAGACGGGTGTACAGGAGGAAATTTTCTTCGTCGGGATCGGAGACGAATGTCGCGTTGGATGGAAGGGAAACTGGCCCGTGTGGTATGGCGTCTTTGCTCGTTGAGGAGATTGGGCCAGCGTCTGAGTCCATAGTTGTGTGTGTGTGTGAGACGCGGGCATTACGTCAGTTGTGGCCCACAACAACACCGCTTCTTGGAGCCCCTGACTCGGATTGTTCAATCGAACGCACCATCATGGCCTTCCTTGACCTTCCGATAGAAATTCTCTGTCGTATTCTTTCTTATCTTCCCGCTGTAGATTTGTTTATTGCACAGCGGACATGCCACTGCATCAACAAGATCTTCACTGGCACCACCAGGTTTCAGTACATCCTCCGTGCCCACATTAATGGCGTTGACGATCTCCTACCTCCTGATTGCTCATTTCACGACCGTCTCGATCTTTTGAAACAGTATGAAAAGTCATGGAATAACCTCCAACTTGACAAATCCGCGGAGTTTCCTATAAACATTGAAGCGCCCGTTTCATGGCGGTTCACCCTTCAGGATGGTTACTTGATCTATATTGCATACCGAGCATGGGCACCAAAATGGTTACCAAAATCCGGATATGGTTATTTAGACCTTTGCGCTGCCACCAGGAACAAGGAAGCGTCTTGGGTCCATATCCAAATCAAAGACCCCGATGATATTAAGCGCCACTTGGACTCGCCATCGACTTTTGTTATCAATGAGGAACCAGACTGGGACATATTATACGCTGAAGACCACTACTTGGATTTGATATTTTCTGTCGATCACGACTTGGTAGTATCCACCAGGTTTTGTACACTCCCCAGTCTTCTCCTGAGTGTTATGCCTGACAAAGCCACAGTACATTGCAGCTTCTCCAGCCGCCTGAACGTTCTCGACCTGTGCTTGCCTTCTTTGAGTTTACTACCGGGGCACCCCACCCCCTTGCCCCGAAGCATGTCGTGTGGCTTTCCGAGAGCCATCTTCATTACATGCCCTCCATAGAGATAGATTTCCTGGGTGATTATATTCTGGTGTCGCAGCAGGAGTGGCCAGAGTGTCCCTCTTTGGAGAATTTCGACCACCTACCTAGCGCCCTCCAACTCGTGTCGTGAAAAACTGGAGATGTGACTTACGTGAGTGACGTCATTGCGTTTATTTCGTCCCATCCACAATGCACTAATGAAACTCCTAAGCTTCGTGAATTCATGGTCGACTTCGTAACAGGAACGACTCACAAGCCGTTGGTCATTGACCCGGACGATAATCTGATCGCACAGGTCGATTGCCCTAAGAATGGGCTAGAGATCTGCAAACTTGTGTTCCAATCTCATAGACCGCACCTACAAACGCTCTGCTTCCTCGAGTTACCGCCATTAAAGCCAAACATTCGTTGTATCATCTCTTGGGCGGAAAAAGAATGGATTGCGACCTCGCGAAATCAAAAAGTTTCCCCATCTTCTCGTCGGCGTCTTGTTCCCTTCCAATCCTGCAAGATTGGCACTTTGTTTTTGTCTCTCGATTACAATTATACCCTGTTAGATCCAGTGCACACATATGGAATGATCGCCAGCGTCGCGGCTCTCCTTTCAGCAGCGCGTTCCTATTGTGGCGATGTACGCACCATCCCCTGGGCAGGATGGGGCCCATCTGCGACCCACATCGTTTCATTTGGGTGGAGTACACATCGAATCCCCCGACACAAGATGACAACCCCAGCCGGTCCTTTTTGGATCATGGAGGACACGCAACTCAGGCTCGTGATTCAGGACTATGACTGGCTACGTAAATGGCAAATGCAAGCAACCTTCGAGAACACGTCATCCCTCTCGAGGCCGACAGTCACAGTAGCCAAGGCAATCGGTGAACACTGGGTAGCTGGTGAGGTAGAGACCCACTTGCCACATCGCGATGTCGTAGCGATCGAAAGTCGCGACCAGTCTATGTATGGCACGAAGGCTCTGATAGATCGGGAGTGGTTTATCGGGATTTCGCGCAGGGTAAGTATATGGGTTTGATGGTTCAGACTTGGGGTCTCCGGGCTGATCTGACACTGAACGCACCCATAGTCGGGAATAGACCATGTCGTTGTGCATCACATAGGTTAGGCCGCTTGTACAGTGATGGGCCTTGGGCATGGGCATCTCGAAACCCATCACGGATGTCCGCAACAGCTCACCATGTTTGAAGGCCAGAGTATACAGAACTTGGAACGGAATGAGGAGATTTAGTGATAGAGAAGGAATCACTTATATAGCCGAAGGGTAGGTTGTGCATCAAAAGCTAGTTCGGAAAGTCGATAGGCACGGCTCTATACGAACTACACAGTACTATACTGAAGTATGTTAACCAAGACCCCCTTTACATGGATAATATAGACAGCATCGAACTAGATTTATTCACAGGTACTCACGTTCGTATGTATGCCAATTGTACAGTGATCAAAACAATGAAACGAATATAAGTCAAAGATTTGGGAAGGACCACCCAGCGCGGCTGCGTCTCGCTAGCGGGCGATCATTGGCTTACTGGTCTCACGACAACAACAGAGCTCCATTGACTGATTCTAACGGTTGTCACTCTTGCAGCATCGCGTGTCACGTTGGAGCGCACAATAATAACCGACGCTTCATTTTCTCTTCTCTTTCCTCAGACACTCTGCTCTTATAATTACACTCACCTACGACGAGATTCAGTGGCGGCTTTGCCTGTCTGACATGAAGCCGCCTTAGCCTTTCGATTGCCCTCCTGCGCCGAGCGGTATGTATTCTCACTTATTTGCATCTACGTCTTCCATGTCAACAGCTGCAAAATATGTGAAGACTGGAGAAACCACTAAAAAATGACAGCCCATCATTTATCAGGCTGTCATCATCATAGTGGTTTCTCCTGTCTTCGTAGATTTCGCAGTTGTTGACTCGCAACTTCCTCTTCGCTGATGAAGAGGAAGCTGAGAGCAAATTTTGACGGAGGAGAGGCGCGCTGGGATGTCCCGCTGCCGCGTAACTACGCACCGAATGACGCGAGCGCGAAAAGGCCTGTTCCGGCCCTTAGAGGTATTCTCCCCGGCATTGAGGAGATAATTTACAATGCTGCGTGTGGGAGACTCGGAGTCTGTGGGAGGGTCTTTGAGGCATGCTGGGCTGTGTGCTCTTATGATGGGATGGGTAACCGCGAATCTGATCGGGGAAGTGTAGTTGTCATAACTTAAGACCAACGACAGAACCTCGACGCTAAATATATGTGGGATAGACCCTGCAGATGGCCTTCAAAGCCAGAACAGCTCGGAAAGGGGGTCTCAAAATGTTGCAAACAAAAGGAAGGAAGGGCATGCGGGAAGAAGAAAAAACTCACCTCGCTTTCTAAACACTGCCTCCATCGCCGCTACGACTCCTTAGAGCCGTTTTATCCTGAAAGGGCTTGTACTCGAACACGAGGGCCTGAGGCTCAGCCCCACCCTCCCGCCTCGTCCCAAACCCGTCCACATGCCCAACCATTATGCCAGACATACTGCCAGAGCTCTTCCATTTCCTCGCCCCGTTTCTTCTATCAGCGTTCGGGTCAACCTTCTCGGGCTTGGGCGGAGACGGATGTGTGGTCGATGGCGGTTTGAGTTTAATGTGGACGAGTAGCGCGTCCTCCTCGGAGTTTTCAGACCCGAGACCGTGGAAGTGCCCCGTGTCGCTGCTATCGGGGGGCTTGAGTGCCGCCAGACGCGTGTACAGGAGGAAGATTTCTTCGTCAGCATCGGTGGAAGGGAAACTGGCCCGTGCGGTATGGGGTCTTTGCTCGTTGAGGAGAGCGGGCCTTTCATAATTGTGTGTGAGACGCGGGCATTACGTCAGTTGTGGCCAGCCAGTACTTCTTGGAGCCCCTGATTAATATGATTGTTGAGTTGAACACTAGTTGAACGCATCATGTCATGGCCTTCCTCGACCTTCCGATAGAAATTCTCTGTCGTATTCTTTCTTATCTTCCCGCTGTAGATTTGTTTATTGCACAGCGGACATGCCACTACATTAACAAGATCACCACTGGTACCACCAGGCTTCAGTACATCCTCCGTGCCCATATTAATGGCGTTGACGATCTCCTACCCCCTGGTTGCTCATTTCACGACCGTCTCGATCTTTTGAAACAGTATGAAAAGTCATGGAATAACTTTCAACTTGACAATTCCGCGGAGTTTCCCATCAACATTGAAGCGCCCATTTCAGAGCGATACAGCCTTCAGGACGGTTACTTGATCTATACAGCATCCCACTGGCAAGAACGGGAACCAAAATGCAGATACGGTTATTTAGACCTTTGTGCTGCCACCACGAACAAGGAAGTGTCTTGGGTCAGTATCCAAATCCAAGACCCCGATGATATTAAGCGCCACTTGGACTTGCCATCGACGTTTGTTATCAATAAGGAAACAGAATGGGACCCATTATACGTTGCAAGCCACGACTTGGATTTGATATTTTCCGTCGACCACGATTTGGTAGTATCCGCCAGGTTTTGTACACTTCCCAGTGCTCTCCTGAAAGTCATGCCTAACAAAGTTACAGTATATTGCAACTGCTCGAGCCACCTGAACGTTCTCGACCTGTGCTTGCCTTCTTTGAGTTTACTACCGGGGCGCCCCATCCCCTTGCCTCGAAGCATGTCGTGTGGCTTTCCAAGAGCCATCCTCATTATACTCCCTCTATAGAGATGGATTTCTTGGGTGATTATATTCTGGTGTCGCAGCAGGAGTGGCCAAAGGTTCCCTCTTTGCACGGTTTCGACCACCTACCTAGAGTTCTCTAACTCGTGTCGTGGAAAACTGGGGATGTGACTTGCGTGAGTGACGTTATTGCATTTCTTTCGTCCCATCCACACCGCACTGACGAAACTCCTAAGCTTCGTGAATTCATTGACTTAGAATCAGGAACGGGTCACAAGCCTTCGGTCATTGACCCGGATGATAGCCTAATCGCGTTGGTCGACGGCCCTAAGAATAGGCTAGAGATCTGCAAACTTGTGCTTCAATCTCATAGACCGCACCTACAAACCCTTTGCTACCTCGAGTTACCGCAATTAAAGCCAAACATTCATTATATCATCTCTAGGGCGGAAAAGGAATGGGTTGCGACCTCGCGGAATCAAGACTTTTCCCCATCTTCTCGTCGGCGCCTTGTCCCCTTCCGATCCTGCAAGATCGGCTCCTTGCATTTGCCTCTCAGTTGCATGCATGCCCCGTTAGGTGACCCGGTGTACGCATATGGAATAATTGTCAGCGTCGCTGCTCTCCTTTCAGTGGCGCGTTCCTATTATGGCGATGTACGCACGATCCCCTGGGTAGGATGGGGCCCATCTGCGACCCACATATTTCCATTTGGATGGAGTGTAGATAAACCCATCCGACGAAGGATGACAACCCCAGCCGGTCCTTTTTGGATCATGGAGGACACGCAGCTCGGGCTCGTGATACAGGACTATGACTGGCTACGTAATCGGCAAATGCAAGCAACCGTCGAGAACACGTCATCCCTCTCGAGGCCGACAGTCACAACAGCCAAGGAAATCGGTCGGCACTGGGTGGCTGGTGCAGTCGAGACTCACTTGCCACATCGCGATGTTGTAACGATCGAAAGTCGCGATTGGTTCATGTCACGGTATGACCCGAAGGTTCTGATAGATCGGGAGTGGTTTATCAGGATTTCGCGCGGGGTAAGCATATAGTCTTAATCGTTTAGACTTGGGGTCTCCAGGGCTGATCTGACTAAACGCACCCATAGTCGGGAATAGATCATATCGTCGTGCATCACATAGGTTAGGCCGCTTGTACAGTGATGGGCCTTGGTATGAGCATCTCAAAACCCATCACGGATGTTCGTAACAGCTCACCATAAGTAGAGGGCCATGATATACGGAACTTGGAAGGGAACAAGGATAGTTATTAGAAAAGGGATCAGTGCTTACACAGCCGATGGGTAGGCTGGGTACGGCTCTATATGAACTACAGTACTGTACTACGATATACTGAGGACCAAGATTCCCTTTACACGGAGGATATAAACAACATCAAACCAGAGCGATCAAAGTACATCAGAACAGCTCAGCGCCGCGTCTCGCTAGTGGGCGACCGTTGGCAAGCCGGCCTCACGACCACAACCCAGCCCCATTGATTCACTTTTCTCTTCTATTTCCTCAGACACTCTACTCGTATGCCCACACTTACCTACGACGAGGCTCAATAGCGTTTTTGCTCGTCTGGAATAAAGCCGCCTTAGCCTTTCGATTGACCTCCCGCATCGAGTAGTACGTATTCTCCCTTATTTTCATCTACGTCTTCCCTCGGAATGACGCCTCAAAACTCGCATCTTCCTCGTCGCTGATGAAGAGGGAGCTGAGAGCAAATTTTCACAGGGGACAGAGGCGCGGGAGGATGCAAGGATGTCCCGCCGCCGCGTAAGGGGCGTAACTGCGCATCGAGTGATGCAAGCGCGAAAAGTCCTGTTCCACCATTCTTACTGGCATCGGATCGGGGGAGTGTAGTTGTCGTAAGACCAACGACAGAACCTTCATGCTAAATATATGTGGGATAGATACTGCGGATGGCCTTCAAAGCCGGAACAGCTCGGAAAAAGGGGGGTCGCAAATGTTGCAAACAAAAGGAAGAAAGGGGATGCGGGAAGAAAAACTCACCTCTCATTCTAAACACTATCACCGCTACGACTCCTTAGAGCCGTTTTATCCTGGAAGAACTCGTACTCAAACACGAAAAGCTCAGCCTCAACCCCGTGCGCCGGCCCACGTTCCCAAAAGTGATACCAGACCTGCTGCTGGAGCCCTTCCGTTTCCTCGCCCGTTTCGGATGAGTTCCGTTTAACCTTCTCAGGCTCGTGCGGAGACGCATGGGAGGTCGATGGCGGTTTGAGATCAATGAGAACGAACAGTTTTCGGATCTAAGGCCGTGAACCTGGCAAAGTGGCCCGTGTCGCTGCTGTTGGGAGAGTGGTGCCAGACGGAGACGAACGTCGCGCGTTGGCTGGAAGAGAGACGGGCCCAAGCGTGACCGCATCTGTCATGATGCTCATCGGCAGGCCTGGGAACAATCCCATCTCACATCATAGATCGCAACAACGACCGACGAAAACGTTGTGATATTGACTTACCTCGATCTCGCCAGCCGCACATCCAATTACGCGCATCACTAGCGTCCGCACCATGATCTTCCTCGAACTTCCGACGGAACTACTCTGCCGTATTCTCTCTTATCTTCCTGCTGTAGATTTGTGCGCCGCGCAGCTGACATGCCGCCAGATCAACAGGATCATAACCGATACTGTGTACTTTCAGTATATCCTTCGCACCTACATCAACGGCGTTGACGACCTCTTCCCCCCTGATTGTCCACTTCATGAACGTATCGAACTTTTGAAACAGTATGAAACGTCATGGAATAACCTACAACTCAACAAATCCGCTGAGTTTCCCATCAACGTAGAAGCGCCAAATTCAATTTGGTTTACCCTTCAGGACGGTTACTTGATCTATAAAGTATTTAACGAAGAAGACCTACCGCGCAGATATGGTTATCTTGACCTTTCCTCCGCCACTGGCAACAAGGGAGCGTCTTGGGTCCATATCCCGATGGAAGACTCCGATATGCCCATGCACGATCGGAATATAACTTTTGCTGCCGACCATGACTTGGTAATATCCGTAAGGTTTTGTATATCTCCCCATGTCTTCCTAGGTGCATTCCTGACAAACTCACAGCACACCATGGATGGACAGCGGATATGTACCTCCACAAATTGTGTTTGCCTTCTTTGAGTTTACTACCGGAGCACCCCATCCCCTCTCAACAACCCACATCATACCGCTTCCCCTGATCTTCCCTGTCCGTAATCCTTCGATAGAGATCGAGGTTCTAGGTGATCACATCCTGGTGTCGGTGCAATATTGTCACAACCGTCGTTGCGTCTACCTCTACCTCGTGTCGTGGAAAACCGGGGCTGTGACTCAGGTGAGTGACGCTATCGAATGTTTTACGTCACGTCCTCAACCCGCTGTCAAATCCCCCAAGCTTCGCGTATGTCGAGATAAGACTATGTTGAGGTCAGCTCACAGGCCGTCGCTCATAGACCCGGATAACAACATAGTCGCACTGATCCATGGCAATGAAAATTGCATAGAGATCTGCAAGCTTGAGATCATGTCTCCGGGACCACGCCTACAAACCCTGTGTCTCCTCGAATTACCACCATTGGAGTCCAACGCGCTCTGCGTCATCTCCGCAGTGGAAAAGGAGTGGGTCCAGACCTCTCAGAATGAAAGCCATCGCCAGTCTTCTCGTGGGCGCCTTATTCCCTTCCGATCCTCCAGAATCGCCACTTTGTTTTTCTCTCTCAAGTATGGCATGTTCAACGCAACTCGCGGATATGGGATGATTGTCAGCGTTGCAAACCTCCTTTCAGCAGCCCGTTCCAGTTGTGGTAATGTAAGTACCATCCCCTGGACCGGGTGGGGCCCACCTGCGACCCACATCTTCCCATTGAGAGAGAATGGACACCCCGGCTACAGTTCGGCACGCCCAGCTGGTCCTTTCTGGATCATGGAGAACCTGCCGCTAGTGATACGCGACTATAACCTGCTACGTAAATGGCAGACAAAGTCAACGACCGAGAACGCGTCATCTCTTTCGAGGCCAATAGTCACACCTACCAAGGTAATCGGCCAGCACTGGGCGGATGGTCAAGTTGAGACGCACTTGCCATATCACGACGTCGTAGCTATCGGTGACCGTCATCGGCTCATGTATTGCTCAGACGCTATTGTAGATCGGGAATGGTTAGTTGGGGTTTGGCTCCTGGTAAGCCTGTGGTTTCTTATTGAGGGTCGCAGAAGCTAATCTTACCAAACGCGCCGATAGTGGGGTACCACTAATCTCATCGTGCATCACATAGGTTAGGTCGCGTGTTCAGCAATGAATCTTGAAACGTGAGCATCTCTAGACCCACTTCGGGCGTTAATGAGAGCTCACCATAGGTGGATAGACATGATATACGGGACTCGGATCGGAACAAGGAGGCTTTTGTGGGAGAAAGGGATCACTTCCAAAGCAAAACCACCTTTAAACAGTGTAGGGGACAACGTCGGTGGCACTGAACCCATTGTCCCAACGTCGAGCGACAACTGCGGCAGGTCTGGGACTTTCTAACAGACTTGACAGCTAGTGGGTGGCATTCTGGGTGTCGGGCAGAGTCGAGGCTACATGGTGCCGGATCGCGATGTTGTAGCAAAGCTTATCGACCCTACTATCGGGGGGTGTTCAGGGACTTCAGTGGGTGATTGTATCGTACAATTCAGATGGCTTGTTCGGTAGTCCTTTAGAAAGGCGAGTGCCCACTACCGGCGTCACCGTAACGGTCTATGCGCGCGCGCGCACCGACGACAAGCCATCCCAGTGACGTGCAGTGGCAAGTCTTGGCCCCAGCATCCCAGACGTCGAACTGATCGAGGGAAACTCGACATCAACTAAACGGTGTTGTATATCCCAGAACTGAATGGGGGTGCTTCAGGACCAAGTTCGGAAAACCTCAGACTGTCAACGTTGGACTGATTCTCATGAGCATTTAGGTAGCAACAAGTACCAGATTTATACTGGGAGCTGGCTTGTTCGGAGAAAAAACATACTGTAGCATAGTCCTCATCCCTGAGTCGGGGTCCATTCATCCATCCGATATCTCCATCCCTTCATCGCGGCGCGGACCCTCGTCGGCCTCATTCCGCCGTCCACCAACCGCATCATCCCGCGCGCCTCCATTCGAATGCGACCGCGAAACATCTTCCTCTACCCCTAATTCAAAAAGAAAAAAAAAATACGACGCAATCGGTCGTCGTCGTCAGCACCAACGCTAGCATCACTCGGGAGGAAACGCACCTCTAGGAATGCTCTGAGAGCGCTTCAAGAGATTCTCGGCGTGCCCTCGTATACCAGCAGCGAATTCTGGATCGGCGAGCGCCGGAACATCCGCTACAGCGCGCTCGACGAGCGGGAATCTGCAACGGCAACCAAAAAAAAAAAGGCCCCCGAAAAGCAGGGTGATTATCAGGAGGAAGAGAGTGGGATGAAGGGAGAGAGGGAAGATCCACGTACCGATCAAGTTCCTGGAGTAGTTCTCGGTGGAGCGTATCGGCTGCTTTCAAGTGTAGTTTATCCTCCTCGTCGAGTCGCGTACGGGCAATGTCATCCACACGTTCCCAGAACCCTTCTATTCCGTCCTGCCATTGTTTGTTTGTTTTGTTTTTTTGCCAAGAACTCTCGGGTCAGCACATGTAGGAACAAAAGAAAGACAGAAATGAAAAACAAAAACCCATACTCCGTTTTGGAATTGTGCGAGGAGTTCGCGTCGGAGACGATCGAATTCGCCCGATTTTTTGAATCTGCGTTTAATCCATTTGTTTTTTTTTTGGAACAATCAATTCCTAGACCGTTCTTCGACAATTGAAAGCGGAATTACTCTTTGACGAGAGCGTCGGGTGTCTTTATTGGATCTGGCATGTTCAGTGTCTATTCAAACACTTTCGCTTGGCACCGCGTGGTGTGCACGTGCATTCTATAATTACCGGGTCTCCGGCCCGATTGACCGAAACCCAGATACAACTAACAAGCCATGAGCAGAAGAGGTGCGCGAATATTATCTATACCATGCACATATGACTAGCTAGGGACAGACTAGGAAAGCGATAGTTACGAATGAAGACGATCAGCGTACATGAACCGAGTGTATCGTGATGTCCTCTGAGATAAGTTAATAAGGAAATGGACGTGAAGGATCAAGGTCGCACACACCAACGAGACAGTTTTTATGGGGTATGGGTTTCCGTTTACTTGCCGCCAGTTGTGCCCATGCCCATCGCGGTCTTGAAGGAATCGTAGATCCACCATTGGAAGCCTGCACACAAGGAACCCATCAGTAATCGCATTGGTGAGATTGAAAATAAACATACCGGTGAGGGTACCAATCATAACCACACGTGTACCGAGACCTTTTGTCGCGAGGGTACCAAAACCGACCTCGTTGACAATCGCGCCAAGACTCTTGCCTTTGTTCTGAGGCTTGCCAAGCTGGGAGACAAGCGAGTCGGCAGGGTGGGAGACTATAGCGCAAACGACACCCGAGAGGTAGCCAGAGGCGAAAGTAATACCAAGCTGCGTAGGCTTGTTATAGGTGCTCTTTGGCTCAGTGAAGACGTGGGTATAGAAGACTGAGACAATCTTCTCGAAGAAGTAGAACTTGGCCATCGTGTATGGGATCTAGGAAACGCGAGTTAGTAAGGTTGTCCACAGGCGCAGGTGAAGGGACCGCACCTGACGAGACCACAGAGGAACGAGAGAGCCGAAGGGGAAGCGGGTATCGACTCTGGTGCGGCTCATTTCTGCCCAGGCGGCACCGAAGGGGACGGGGAAGGTGCCAGCAGGACTTGTCTGAATCTTGACCTTGGTCATTTCTAACGGGCAGAGCGCAACATCGGCGAAAAATTCGGCGCTTGCGGAGCCAGCGAGCCAGATGGCGCCCTTGTACTTCTCGGACGCTTCCTGGCCAGCGAGATTCATGTAGTAGTCTTTGAAGATCTCGTAGAGGCCATACTTGAACATGCCCTGGAGGGAGTAACCGACGAGAGTGGGGCCGAAACCTTTCCAGATGCCCTTTGTGCCTTCTTCCGCAACGAGGGTCTTTAGGGCACTGATACTGCCGGTGTACTTGGCAGGGTTTACCTAAGGACAAGAAGTGAGGCGTGGAAGTCCATGTAAAGTAGATGGTACCTACCTGCATGTTGCATTTGGCAACATCAAGTGGGGTGATACCGGCGTGGGTGAGACCACATGCAAGAACACCGCCTAGCATACACTTGGCATAGTAAGAAGAGTCGTGGGGAACCGGACCAAGATACCTGGGGACGCATTGTCAACGTGGAGCTCTGAGAAGAGAAAAATTGGTGACAGCTCACCGGGCATCCCATTTGCCAGACGGGGAGGGGTACGACATGGAGGCGTTAATTAACTAGGGACGAAGATATGTCTATAATAGAAAGATATCTATAGCTTGCCTGGATTCCCTGTCCAAGTACAAGCGATGGTGGAGATGTGCTCGAGAGCTCGAGGAGGTGGGAGTGGATTGTAGATGAGGGTGAGAGCGCCCGTCGGGTCAATTCGACCCAACCAAAAAATTCGGCATCGGCTCGGCCCTTCCGACTTCCGCCGTCCGTTGAGGGTTACGTCAGTTCGGGCTTTTACCTGTGCCTGTGCTCAGTCCACATAAGTTAATCGACCGCACCCGCAAGAATTCACGCACGTTCATGCCCACTTACAAGACGAGAACATTACCATTCTTTTTTTTTCGAACAAACGAAGTCCGTCTGATGGCACTTTCTCCTACGTCACATACAGTGTTGTTAATCACCATCATGATCATCGCCTGGACATGATGCAATCGATGTTCCATCTCGGGGCCAATGCGTTGCAAGTTTCTATGGACTTGGGGGAATCGGGTGACTACTTTTATTCCCTATTTATAAAAAGGAATCCACTTCAACCTCTTGCGCCAAGGCCAGACCCATGTGGCCCACAAATTGAAAAGCGTAATTGGGAAGCGTGGTGTTGTCTTTCGGTTCTGGTTTTCTTTCTTGTGGCGAATTTCCGCTCCAGAAAATTCCAATTTCGTCTGAATTTTGGCCTTGGCGAATTAACATAGCCACACGGCACCCGTCCCTCCCTCGCTTAGCTACTGGGCTACACCTCGCTGCGGTCCATTTCACCCAAGCCTTGGCAACTCTATAGGAACAACAGTCTCGTCGACACCGAATTAAGGTATTTTTGTTGAAAACTGCACAATATGATTCTGGGAGATCACTATCAAGCCCCGTTTGGACGCCGGGAGTAATTATACCTCCCTCTCAACGATGTTAACTCTTGGCTCTACCAACAACACACGCACCTGCCAAGGCTCTGTGGAACAAACTTTTCATTCTGAACCGTATCCAGTCATTGTACATCCCGTTTGGACGGCACCACAAAGGGCTCGCCTATTGTCTTGGCGCTCTAGAAGCCACAAATTACACGGAAACGATGCTATGCGATGCAAACGCGTTCCCATGCATGTTCTTCCTTTCAAGATTGCGTCTGCCACGAACCCAATTTTTATATAAAAACTCTTGTGCGCGTGCATCTTTTGGTTCTTCCAAGGCAATCCGGTGTCCATCTTGATCGTCGAAACCCACGCGCTCCTTTCCTATCGAAATTTTCTACCGTTCGCTGGTCGAAACCGTTAGACTCACTTAAAACCCGTTCTCTTCTGTTCTCGTTCCCTTCAGCCCTTCCCTCGTTCCCTCCCCACCGCGCGCCTCGATGTACCCATCTCACAACGCGTCCCCCGAACCCCCGTCTTTCCTTAGCTCTTTCTCATCACGGCCTTCTCGCTCTCATCTATCCCTCAAGAGTGGGTCAGAGGTGAGTACCAGGTTGTCCTTTACCAATTCCACAGATGTGAGCAGTTAATGTTGTATGCTGAGCAGCCATCCGTCAGCGGAGACAGCCCGCATGTCAGCACACTGGCGCGACGTATTCACGGATGGTCATGGCAAGCGGTACGTTTGCACTCCCGTAGTGGTATCGTTATCTCATCGTTTATTTCCTCGATAGTTCCCCATAGGCATGGGCACTGGTGCCGTCTATGTCACTCTGTCGGGCCTGAAGGGGCATCCTGGGCCGCTCACGAAAGTCGAGACCGTCTTTTTCTTCATAAACCTTTCGCTCTTTATCCTCAATTCATCGACTCTCCTTCTCCAAGCATTATGTACGGTCCTTGCACTTCCGGTCTGGTTCCCTGTCTTACTATGGACGTCGTAGTGTATCCACAACAGTCCAAACGATTAGTCAACGATCCAGTCAAGGGCATCTTTGTTCCCCTCATAGTAAGGATCATGACAGCGCTCAACGTACTACAGGTCCTAACGCACAATAGGTTTTATCATTTGCTACTATCGTGATTGGGACCATCAACTACGGAGTTATTCCTGGGCACATTTCCTCAAACGGGATATACATACTCTTCTGGTAAGTGCCTTTCGCGACTAATACACACATCACTTTGCACGGGTACTCATTTCGACCAGGATCTACGTCTTCCTTGCTGTCTCTGTATGCTTCCCAATGTTAATGATCTGGTATAACAAGCCGCATGACGTGAATACGTTCACGCCAGCGTGGGCCTTTTTGGTACGTCGTTCACAACGGCTTAACGGATATACTAAGTTCCTCACCACCTCACCGTTGCTCATAGATATTCCCTATGGTGAGGCCACCCTTCAATTTGACTGAAGTTGGTCACTCAATAAACATAGATGCTCGTCGGTGTTATTGCGGCAAATGTCCTGCGCGTATTGGATCCTGCTGAGTCCCGCGCAGTGGGCGTGTTGTTCGTCGGTTACTTCTTCCAAGGTATTGGATTCTTCATCACCATGTTTTACATTTGCATCTATATTCTTCGGTATGTATTTTCTTTCGTGAATTATCCAGTTTCCTGAGCTAACAGAGCATCTTCGGCAGGATTATGACGGTACGTCTACGCGATCACTCTGGCGCCTATGGGCGGGCCGAGCATGCCGTGTTTTACAGACGGGCTTCATGGAGGGTCACCAAGCAAACGGCGCGTTCGTCGCTTGTGGTCCACCCGGGTTTACCGCACTCGCGCTGATCAATCTCGGATCTCACGCTCGCAAAATGTTAGTAGTGATATCTTTCTCCATCAGCACTTTCTGTCCGGACGTACTAATTCATTTATTTATTTTTCGTCATTCCTGCTATTCTATAGCCTTCCGCAGCACAATCTCGTCTCTCCTCTCGCTGGCGAGATCTGGTTCTCCTCGAGCGTGCTCGTAGGACTCCTCCTCTTCGGCCTTGCCGTCTTCTTCTTCACTTTTGGCCTGCTGCCGTACTGGTTCAAAGTCCACAAGCACCTCAGTGAGATCCTTGGATGTCAGTGCGCTTCTCTCTCTCCCCTATTGTTCATGCCGCAGATACTGACTTTGCGCGATTTTGTGTCTTCGTAGGCTGGGCCCTGACGTTCCCGAATGTGGGCTGGATTTCGACTCTGCGCGTCCTCGGCGATGCGCTTCAAATACCAGGCTTCTTTGCCTTGCACACTATGATGGCTGTCTTGATGTGCACGGTATGGGTAGTTCTTTTCGGTCTGACTGCAGTCGCGTTTTGGAAAGGTAAGATCTTCCTCGCGGACGAAGCAGATGTCCTCCGGGACGAAAAGCGTATGGTCGATAAAGAGACTGTCTAGAGTACCAGGGTTTTTACATAAGTCACCCGTCACCCCTTCTTTTCATTTGGCATAATTCAGCTGCATACCTCTCATAGAACTATTCCATTCTTTTAATTTCTATTTTTGTTTAAATGACACAAGGCCGTTACACATACACCCACGCCTCTCTATGATAACGATACATCCACAAGACTAATACGCGGTGGTCGAGAAGCGGCATCTCTCTCTTTAAGCGTAGTAGAGTATTTGATATTGTTACGGTGACAACAGTGCGCAGTGGTCATATCATATCCATGGGTGCAAGGAGGTTGCACTGGATTTTACCAATTTATTCCAATTCAGTTTCTGACAGCCACTGACAACTGGCCAATCAATTTTCTGATTCCAAGGTTTAGCATGGATTCATAAGATATATTGTAAGGCCCACACAGTGTTGGGCACACGGTACCACAACATGCGAAACAGGGGGTGGTGGGGGGTAATGGAAGTCATAGGCACATCGCTAAGTTCATATTCAGGAACAAGGCCAACGTAGATGCACCACATATACCGACTCAGACTAGGAGCGTCAACTTAAGTTACTGCGTGTAGACCGAGAGTGGCGGTGGGTAGATTGTAGCCCGCACAGTGTCTTGCCCAGACCCTGCAGACCCGGAAAGCCCCGAGTTTCCTTTGGGAACTGGGTGGACAAGGGAAAGGGGAAACGCAAGTACGAATTTCCAGTACTAGGGACTCTCAAGGTGGGGACCTCCCCTCCGCCCCCCCCCAAAAAAAAGACCCAGTACTTATGTTGGGGATCCGCCAGCGATCATCGAGTTGTTTCTAGGTGAGGTGGCATTCCGCATAAGGGCCATTTAAAAAACAAAAATCTTGAGAAGCGGATGTCTGACCTTCAGTAACGTCGTGATGGTCAGTCGCTCCGGGTGGAAAGAATAGGAACATAAACGCGGACCACCAGTGCCATGATCTCTTGAACTTAGGGCATTCAAAAGTTTCCTCCGGGTCCAGTGCTCGAGTCGGGACGTTGGAAATAACCCTTGGGCTGTTCCTAGGTTGGTCGACATCCTGCGTACCATACAAGAATTTCCGTGGTGGGGGATACTGGTAAAAACAAAAACTTGAACAGCGGTCGTCTGTCCTTCAGTATCGTCGTGGTCGTCAGTTGCTCGCGAGCTTGGCATACTAGGGACGCTGTGCCGGTGGGTACTAACAACAGTGAAGAGCCTGTTGCGGTGACAAAAGGCCGTGATTATGTTGGCACGTCGCGCAGAGGGGTTGACGATGGGTGGGGGCAGGGTGGTAGTAGTACAGCGGTAAGGAGAAGCAAAGGTCGCGTGGACGCTCAGTGGCTTGGATGGAGGTGGCAACCAAGAGGCACTGCTGGTGCCATACGGAATATCGTCGGTCCCAGAAGATCCGCGGCGAAGCAGTCGGAAGTTATATAGGGAAGGTAACAATACCTGCCAGAATGAGCTCGAGGAGGGGGGGGCGTAGGGGGCTGTTGGGGTGGGTAAGATGGTCGCCGTTGCTTTCTTTTCCTTGAGGCCTATTCGCTGAAACGTATTGGGTGGATTCCATCATCATCAGTTGGGTACGAATGCAGTCCGCGTCAACGGTTGGTCCGACCCGAGTCGTTCCCTCTTTCACACACACACTCGGGCTGATGGGTGACTCGAATCTCTTCGCGAACGCAATACGATAAGCTACAGTACTGCATTACTGTGGGTCATTGGCGTAGGGGGGATCAGCCGAAGCGTCCTGTATCTCAAGAAAAGATACTATGCGCATCCTGAGATTTCTTCGATTCGACGAGGTAGCACTGCCATTGTTAGTCACATCAGCAAAATCAATGGTTCTTACAAGAACTTACAGACTTTTGACCTTGCCATTGCATTACTGTCTCAGTGGAAAGTACTTGTAAGTTACCCAAGGAAATTTACATCAATCGGTCCTCTCAAAACCTGTCATAAATGAGCATCAAGGGCTATGGACTAAGTCAGTAGTGAGTTCATTGTAAGGTCACTATGAGACGTTGACCTGGCTTACAGGCCTTACAGAAAATTTCCTCGCCAAAGACATACACAGATCGGTAAGGTCAAGTAGGTTCTCAGTAAGGTAACTGGAAGCTATTTTTTTTTCCTGATGCATTTTTGGTTATTTTGGTATGTGAACATGGAGGGGCCGGAATCCGCAGGATAATGGTGCATGCATCGGGTTTAGGGGAGACGAAGTTCCGGAAAGTTGACTAGAGTGCCATCATAAATGAATATAAAGTCATACAGTATGGCCACCACAGCACTGAACTCTAGTAGACAAGGGATGTGTGTCATCCAAAGGCACTGACCGAGACGAAGGACGCGCCGCTATGCCATATTTCAACTAGATTCATCACGATTCTGATCGAAAGGTGACGGGTCCTTGCTCAAGAAGGTTGTTCCAGTGACTGTGATGACGACACTCGAAATTTGCGGCGCATTCGGTGGCAATAGTCGCGGGTTGTGGCTCGAAGTGCCGCCCATGCGGATATTACAAGAACAAGAGAGCTTCTTCGTTTCCGAGTCCTCCATTGGAAGCCGGAACAGCCTCAATGTGGATTAGGGAGATACCTGTGGAGGAGGGGAGGACCTTTTGCGAGGACTTCAAGTTCATCAGCTGTCCACCAACGTTCGAATCAGACATAGTTCAAGACTGATAAGCGGCCCTGAGGGCCGCTGACGTTTGACACGCGTTGGATGACGATCATTTCGGTAATAACGCTGTGTAACCGACTCTGACTGGAATCGGTTCTGCGCTGCGCCTCCGATCCCGTAGAGTATTACTGGAATGGATTTTAACGGCGGATTTCGGCGTTTAGCGAGCGGTGTGGGCCCTGCGAGGGGTGGGGGTTCAGGACAATGTAGCCTAGAATCGAGGACTAGCCATCACCTTGAGAAGTAGCGACTGTGCACTGGTAGGCGGTGGCACAGTGCAAGTGGTCGGTGATCAGTATCAGAAAGGAGGGGAGGGTATCGCTTGCCTCAGGGCCCTACTAGTATTTGAAATTATGTAACGGAGGCCGTTTTGCGGCGTCGCGAACCTGAATCCTGATCATGATCCTGATCCCCCAGGACGCTCATGGTCCCATGCCAGTGGCCCTGAGATCCACACGATACTGCGTTACGGGATTGTCCGTTGTTGGTTTGCACAAGCCGCCGAAAGGAGTAGGAGGAGGAGGGGCCGTGGGGCATGGATCCTTCCGATTGTTTCATGTTTTGACGTGCCCCACGCTGTTGGTCTATTGGTATAGAATTTGCTTTTTGGGGCTTTACGCGTTGCTTGGCATGCTTGCAACGTAACGTTTCGGGGTCACTGTCTGGCTCAGACTGAGTGGCCACAGGACTGCCACCTCCCGTCGGGCTCATTTTTAACACAACAGTCTGCTTGGAAAGCGAGGTATGGAATTCCAATGTGCTCAGATACTGTAGTAGTTGGGCGGTCGATAGGCTCATGGTTCTTCCGACTATGAACTGGGCTCTTTGTCGTGGACGAGGCAACTTCCGTAGCCGCACGCCGGGGCAGTGGTATCATCGGCCCTACGACCAAGATTTTCATTTTGAACTGACCAGAACAAGTAAACGGAACTGTAGCATGATGTAGGTATGTCGAAACAGATATTCATCTCTCTCCCCCCTGGGCTCCATGCAACGACTTGTTTCGGGGGCGAAAAAAAAACGCGTCTTTCATGGTACTATACATGGGCCCATGAGAAATAGTCCATGCGGGGCCGGCCACTCCACAAGGCTAAGAATACAATACGCCGCAAAAAAAAAAAAAAAAGAAGGCAAGAAATGGAATCACGGATCCTTGGAACGTACAAAATACAACGGCGCCACATCAACCCAATTCGCCTGGGAACGAATAGATACAAGCATACGCAAGGAGTTATTTTCATCGATCTAGGGGTGAGTTTGGAACGCTCTATATCCATATAGTCCCAGGAAGCACTGTGGATGGTAACTGGCCATTCGGATGGTACATCGCTGGCCGTTCAGCGGTGGGGGGGTATCGGTTAACCCGGGCAGAACCCGAATCAGGGGCATCTGGGGAATTCCACGGCACGTGTTGTGGGAAAATTTCGCCACTTATGGGATCCAAGGCGTGGAGAAGATGCGTGGCAATCGGTAAAGGCGGAGAACGGGGTTCCTTGGAATGTCGATTTACAAACCCACCCCCAGGGGGAGTCCTCATGTCTGGATGCGCAAGGGTGGTTCGGACGATCTTTGAGCTGTGCGTACGTCTACGCGGGAATTTCTGGGGGCGTGGGATGGCGTGCGTTCGCTCAAAGAGCCCACACTTGTTGCATAGCTGCGGATGTCATAGGTGAATTACTTTGCACTCAGGAACGTCGTTTCGGTGACCTACCAATTTCCCGGGGCTAAGCACAGAGCGACGCCATGTCGAAGTCTCAGTCGCTTTGCAGTTGAAGCATCGGCGACGTATTCTGTTACTGAGTTTTGTGTTTGCCTCATCTGTGTAGGATATCTCGTCGTTCCCGGCGTGTCTGGGCAAGGGACGAGTAAATTCCCCTCTTGGACCAATGTGGGGATTCGGCCCGACGGGAACACCCTCCGGATGCCCAAGGGTCCGCGGTGGAGCACTATGTCCGTCCCCAGGTTCCGAAAACTCCCACCTGTGGTGGTATTGGCCATTCTGGACGTGATCGTAGTACATTCCTCCGAACCCGATTTGCTCGGGAATGGGCTCAACAGTACGGGCATCGGGTACAAACCCGGACTCAGTGGAGGACTCGGACGATATATCCCAGGATGGGGGTGATTCTGGCGAGCGGGAGACCGTCGTGACGGGCATTGACGAGGGAGAGACGCGTCCCTCGAGCCTGAGGGTCTCGCAATGTGCGTATCTGTTCATGACGAGTATTAGTGCGCATTTCAGGCTGCAATCGAGAGGAAATACCTGGAGACGAGGTTCATAGGTTCGGAGGGGTAAGACATCGTTAAGGATGCCCTTGACCGGTAGCCGGAGTATACGACCTTGGCTCTTCAGCGTCGTGACTGAGATATAAAGGGGAAACCTCGGGGTGACAGTGCACTTGGGGTAGTTATAGACTCGTACAGTTTGGCACAGAGGATGATGATACGAGGTATCACCCTGAGATCAAAACCAGGAGGCGGGGCAATTGGACTGTGTTCCAGAATGAAGATTCTGATCCTTGACTTATATAGGCCAATGGGGGCGTCAGCGTCAGACGCTTGAATGTGGTTGAGGTAATTTTGACCATCTCTTGATGAGGCATCGGGGGCATTCGCATACCAAACCACTGGGACAGAACTACGGAATTCAGAAGCCAACGCTATTTGAAACTCTGTTGGCCCAGCGCAACGGTTGGGTAGGCGGTGCGTAGTCAGGAAGCGAGGGCAAAGGGGGATTTGTCGTAGTGGATGACAGAAGTGTGAATGGCATGACCAAAATGGTGGGGCGGATGGTTGAAGAAGGGCCAAACCGAAACCGAGATGAGAGCGGGTCTGGATTCGTTCAGGCGCCGCTTTCGGTACTTACGGCATCTCGGTATATCCCGACGCAACCCTATGGAAGCTCCCCCGTCCCCCGAACTACCCGACCGCCACTGCACAGCATCGTACACATGTCTCAGGTCGTGAGCTGGAAACACTTCCCAGCGATTCGACTTGGAGACATGTAACGTGGTAATATTGTACGATTTTCTTTGCCGTTGCCATCACTCGTTTGGACCGCGGGTTCTCCCTTTACAGACCTCGATGACCATATGGCTCCCGCCATTAACCTAAAGAAGAAGGTTAAGACTGCCCGTCCGCAGGTCCGCAGGAATTCCGAGTGGTATTAACCAAGAATTGAAATTCGGAAGCCCGAAACGTACTACGATTCCGCCAGATATCCCACTCCACTCAATGTTATCCAGGCGATACTCTGCACTGGGTAGATTTCACGTTCTGATGGCCTTGCAGCGTCCTTTCTCCCCTTCCTTTCCCACGGGGGTTTCCGTGCGCAGCTTCTGCGCTTTACTGCTCTTGACTTTCCCCATCATACGTCCCATCTTGAACACCCCTCTTGCTGTGATTGATGTAAGATCATTATCATGAGTCGAGAAGCACGCCGGGTTAAAGCACAGCGCCAGTTCCGAGCTGCCAGTGATCCCTGTCGTGGTTGATTGCCGTGTCATTCGGACGTCTGTCTTCTTTGATGGTTGGCGATCAATTCATATACAACTTTCTTTTTGACCGTTCGAGTCAAACTCACGTTTCAGCGACATTCTCTACGGGCACGCTCTCTGTCAGCGTGCGGGAGCCAGTGGTCTCACGCTGCCACCGCCACCCTGCATTTGGTCCAGAAAGTCTAGGGATTGATGCCCTGCACCCTGGAATACGTTGACCGGTTACTAGCAGGTTCGCCTGCATTTCACCGCTGCGAATCGACATGACGCATTGATTATTAGCGGCCCTCCCCGCCCAATGCCCTAGGAGATAGAACTCGGCCGTGATGGTAAACCATTACGATCTTCAGGGGTTGCTTGCCGCACCATGCAGTGAAAGCTTTCCCAGGCCATCAGTCTTTCCTCTTTTTTGCTTTAATGTTGTTCTGACGCTACTATTGCGTTGTCACTGCCACACAACCTCCGCAATCAGACTGATTGAAAAATCTAGATTACAGAGCTCTATAGTTCGAAAGAAGTAGTCTGAACTGCTCTGCGACCGGAATAGGTCACCGAACCGGCTGAGTGGGTGATCGCCTGTCTGTCGGGACGTTACACGCCACGTCTACTGTCCAAGGGACACAATACATGTTTAAATTGAGTGTCATGGGTGGTACTACGCCAGACTACCTGTAGAGAAACTACACCACTACAAACTCTAACGCCTTTCCATACAACAGTTTCACTGTGACACCTGAGTAATGGAAGCATTTAGGGGATCTAAATCTCGTAAAATGTTGCGCCTGCATCAACAAAATGCGCTATTCTACACCATGTTTTTGAAACCAGCAACAAGGATCCTGGCTCGATACGGGGGTAATTCTCCCACTAGGTTGGTGACACTAGCTGAGCACCTGACAGGTCCAACTCTCGTAGTTTACCGGAAAAGTGCGGATATGATACGTAGACGCAACCGAAATATACGAACCTAAGATGCTCTCACGCACTGTCGGTGTATGGGAAATCCAGTCGGTAAGAATCCATTGTAGCATCGTAGAATGGGGCCGCCCAAACTGGGGGATATGAATGTTACAATTGGGGATAGGTCCGATAGCAATGTGAAGTTGGAGGATTCTCAAACACGATCAGAATGCTTACTATTTGGTATATTAAGCCGCCAGACTGTATGCACCGAAGGTCCAAACCGTCCAGTGGCAAGCAGCCGAACGTAATCGAAGGACAGCCGGCCATAGTCTCCTTGAATACCGTGCCTTTTACACCAAAAATGGAATGAATGATACCCACTTGATACAGTAAACCCAATGTCGGGTAATTAAGGGGCAGACTTGCCGCATCTGCGCCTGAAAAGCTACGTAGTCCTTATCGGCAAAAGAATACCACGGTTGGGGATTGAGGCCTTAGCTGCGCTCATGGGCGTATATCTGAGCGGATGACTTATTGGCCCTGCCGCATGTGCTGCGCTGATCAAAATGAGACTGCCATTTGTCGGCGTAACAGGTCAAAGAGTGACTTGATCGAGAACTCCGCTTGCCAGGACTTGAAATGCGTCGCACACTGCTGTTGCGGTGAGCTGGGCGTAAAACACGCCACTACCGTGGCTTTGACCGTTCTGTGAGATTACTGCCTCGATGTGGCGAAAATGGGGTTCCGTCGGTGGCAAAAATCAGTCAAATGTCGGAATCACACAAACAGGGTGAGGAGGAAGCGCTCAACTTGAAGCAACGAGCGAAACTTGTCGCGGGCGCGTGTGTATTGATGACGTAATCAGGGCGCGACAACTTCTTCCGTTGCCTCCTTCGGCGGGCACCGCCACTCGTCCTTGTCTTCATCGCGTCACCAAGCCGATACATCTTTGGACCACAAGCTACAGCCACACATTATTCGATGGGTATTTTCCCCATACAGCGCTCCACGTCGCTATTTGATCGAGAAGTTTCCGTCCTTGCTGAGCTGTTCTAACTGCTCACTATATAGTAGGGCTTCCTTCGTCGGTTCTTCAGCGCAGGTACCCAATGGTTACGGGCAATGCTCTCTTTGAAACGTGGAAGGCACGTAGAAGAGGCAAGCTTCCCTTGGACAATCACATCGAGACTCGCGTCCTGGTCGATGGGCCTGGGAATGCATCGAATTTCCTGCAATTCGTTCCTGAAACCGGGCTAAGAGATCTTGTAGATCCAACTCACATGTTGGAAATAACAAAACTGATACTTTGCCGCCAAGAGCCGAACAGAAGCCACAGTGGTGTCAGGTCCAGGAGCAACTGTTTCCCAGGTGTCCAGACACTGGTCGTCAACAAACCGAGCACAACGTGAGCACGTGCTCTCATCGTGACTCCCGTGGCTGCATCGCCGAAGTTGCTGACTTTCCTTTTGGCCCAGACCCCAGGTAACATTCTATCCCGCGCTGCTCCAAAAACCATATTCCTGTCGTCTGTTGTTCATATACTTCCGTTTCGTGTCACCAGCAGCAAGCAGAGGCCCGTTGATGGAGCTACAGTAGTGCCGCAAGCGGGCACTCGCCCACCGAATGCTCGCCTCTAAATTTTCCGACCCGCTTCCGAGTTTCTTGGCAAGAGATCCGAATCTACGCGCTATCGTGGGCCACATGGTAGATCCCCCAATACGGACGGTTCCTTCGATAAACACCTACTGACTGTGCTCCTACTGTACACTACCTCTTTCAAATGTTTGGTACGGCCCTTGTCATGGCCGCTCTCGCAGTTTACACAGCAATAAGGTAACCGACGAATCAGTATTGGAAACCCCGTTCTTAACGCGGGACCGCTTTTTTGTTTCAAGAAAATATTAGAGGACCCTGCGCGCAGTCACACGGAACCGACCATATTTGGTCTTTCTTGACACTGCCATACTGGCTCTTCAACTAACCGGAAGTGTAAAGCATGAAGGATAGGCTTCCCTACCGTTTTGGCGCCCTTCTAACACTTACCGTGGGCGTCGAGCGCGCTTCCTTACTATCTGAGCGCTTATTGCTCTTCACGTCCACATGGTAGCAATTTCGGTTTTAAGGAAAATCTCAAGGATTATCCGTAGCTGGGTCTCAATTCTCCACCGAGCACGCGACTGAGCGTTACCTGTTTCAAAAAAACATTTCACTCAATCAGTGCGAGATCTAGACCCGCTCACGTCTCCGTCACGTGCTCTTCGATAAGTCACATCAAACGGTTACGAGGGCCAAAGTTCCTCCAAGAGCAAGACACCAACCTCTTTTGATGTTTTCGTTTCATGTTTCGTCCTCTCTTGTGCATCTCTCTGTCTCTTGGGTTTCCTAGGGACTCTCTTCTGTTTTGGTCTTTTCCGCGACCATGCACCAGCTTGATGAATCTAATAGTTCTCACAACCATTTCGCAAAAGACCGCGGGCCCGAAGCCGAAACATGCCAAAAATAGTCCCTCCTTTGCGTACCTGTAATCAGTGAGGAATCAAGTTGTGGATGCTATGTCACTTGAATTGACAGGATTGGATGGATCCCGGGATTCTCCCCTTTTTGACCAACCCAAACCGCAAATTAATTGCATCTTCCTACCCACAGTCCCGGAGGTCTTGGTTCCGCCACGGGTTGCCTCATCCAGGTCTCCGCCGTATTGTACCTTGCAAAAGCAAGGGTTGTCCATCACTGGTCATTGATAGGAAAACTCATGCATGCCTGTTCCTTCATCTGGCACACTGCCGCCATCAGAGCGATGCGATGTTATGATGCCCCTCGACCGCACTACGGCCTGACACTATCCTTAAGCTGGACGCTTAAGGGTTTCCGCCGGTTTATTGTTGCGTGTTGTATGCTTCCTTTTCGATTACTTGACGTTATCAAAATGAGCCATCTGCCCTACTACAGTGGTTCAGAAGAAACGAAGGACCTTTCACCCAAACAATTGGCCTTTCATCGAAGGCATCGCATATCTTGGTGTTGGGCACCATGATCGACTTCACTAAAATCGAAAGGGCTCGGCACATCGATGCTATTAAGTTTATAGAAGGATAGGAAAATTAGAATAGTTCCGATCCTCCGAGTCTTTCTATTTTCGTCTACGTTGTGTATACATGGAAGTTACAGCGCTACACAGTTGAATCCTCCGTATATTAACCATATAACGGATATATTCATCAAATGATGATCTCATTTACTCAGGCCATTTAAAGCCGAACCCATCACTGGATACTTTCGTTGTTTCCGGGCTGAGCTTTCACCATCATACAAGGACTGGGAGAGAGCTGAAGGGGATCACAGTTAAGGGGGCCTACGTAACTCCGGTCTATGTCGAGCGTATTTTTCCTTCAATTCCTTGGTATCTCGAGGATGGTGCTGACGTGTTTGTTCCACGAATGCTGTAGTCGGCGCCTCCTACACAAAAGTGGTCTATCGGGGCGCCGAGATTGAGATCCGTGTCCAACGTAGCAACCGCGACATCCCCGCGTCCGAGTCACACTGTGGAAACAAACTTGAATGTGACGTTGCCCTCATCTTTGTAATTTGACCCTGCACATAATCACTGTTCGCAATCTGTCATTCGACCTTATTATCATCGCACAACCCGCAGACCCCCAACACCACTCCAATAACTTGAGAAGCACGGGCGCGCGGCATGACCCGGACATACTAGTATGTGTCATCAGCGTAGACCCAATACTTGGTGCGCTGCTTCGATGTGCAACATTTCAGTTAGACGCTCAAATCCGCCTTTCTTTGCCCTTTGGTCGGCGCTTTCAGGTCTCCGTAGCTCTAATCATGTAGCTTCGAACTGCGTGTGTAGTAGCCGAGTCATTGAGCCTCGAATGGCTACCATGAAAGAAAAGTACTGTATTACGACGAGTGAATATATAGTAGTAGTAGTATCAAGTGGCAGGTGATAACAACTCCCAGGATGGAGAGGGTGTGCACGTTGCTAGGGTAGGTATAGTAGATTGCGACTGGATATCTGTTTGATATATGGCCTGCTGTTCAGCGGTGACATGGCATGCGCAAATGTGAGAAGGGGTCGAAGAGGCATGTGGTATATCATAAGTCATCCACGGCATGTCCTGCGGGGTTATTATCCCCCCTCCAGTACCAAAGGTGTCGGGAAAGTGGGAGGAGGATGGGATATTTGGAAGAGGGTCGTGGAGGCGATAATGCCCCTCGTTGCCAAAAGCAGGAGGGTTCATGGCCGGGCGCACAGACGGTCGCGAACGACGTCTGCGTGGAAATGACTTCGGCCGCGGAGCATCATGTGTTCGTTCGAAGAGTCCGCACCTATTGCAGAGCTGCGATTGTATTAGACAAGTGAACTAAATGACAATATTAGACGTACCAATTTCCCTTGACTGAGAATAGAGCGGCGCCACGTCGTTGTCTCGGTAGCCCTGCAATTGAAGCATTGGCGACGTATGCCATCACCGAGTTTCATCCTTGCATCATCAGTATAGATTGCCCCGTAGCCCATGAACCTGGGAAAAGGTCCATCAAACGTGCAGTCTTGGGCCTCGACGAATTGGGGTGGTGAAAGAGGATGGTTTAGAGGGTGTCCTACGACGTGCGCGTCATATCCGCAGGGAGGAGCGGAAAGCCTCCAGCTATAGCAGTGGTCGCCACGATCACCGGAGGCGTAGTCGTGGACCGTGCTTCGATATGCCGGACGTTCGAGATTGGATCCAGCAGTGGAACCAGCCAGAGCGGGTCGTGTCTCGGAGGGGGTATACCATGAATTGGAGTGTAAGGGTAACTGGGATAACGTTGGGGTCGGTAGACGCGGCGTAGGTTGGTCAATGTTTCCATAAGCTTCGCTGTCTGCATTTCTGGTGACATGGAACAATTAGAAAGGTGTCCAAGGCGAATTCAACATGGAGATACCTATAAGGGAGGACACCTGTCTCAGCACAGTGGTCCGATATTATACTCATTACTAGGTTGAATTGCTTCTACAGATTATGATGGTGATTGTGGCCTAAAGTTTGTGAATGGTCGCAGCTCTTCAGAAGCTCGTTGAATTATCAAAGTCAGGGAGAGTTAGTTCCGTTTGGACCAAGAACGGGGTTGGGGCAGATCTACGATATCCAGGCACTAGGACTTGGACGACTTTATAGGTCAGGGTCAGGGGATGACCGAATCTGTTAGGTATCTTATAGCGTCCATCTAAGTGATCCTGGCTAGCTTTTGATGAGCCACCGAAGGTTGTCGTGGAACCAGAGCAACATGACTCAGCATGTAACTTGAATATCCGCTTTGAGGCCGAGTCTACCAAAATGAAGGCATCGATGGCACCGACCGTCGGATGAAACCGTTGCGGCAAAGTTTGCCCACCGTGACATAGAAAGACCGAAAGTCAAGCTAGCGGAAGGTCGGTGTGAGTGCACCATCAGGAGATCATGTACAAGCAATATAACCCGAACTTCTCGTATCCTCGCATTTCGCATTCCGTGGCATCTTCGTGGGACAGCATTGTCCGCAACCTTTTGAACCCCGGCTTAGTCGTCCGGGAGAGCCCGAGTACTGTCCGAGCACCGCCGTGCGCCCGGCCTGGATAGGAAGGAGCGACCGTGGGAAGTGTAAAACTTCGCTGCGACGACTCGGATGTTGGTCAAGGGTCGATGCACGTTGATGCGGATTCAAGTTGGTGTTGAGAACAGAGAGCGGCAACCGTCTAAGACCGACGTGCCCTGGCCCAGTCGCGGGTCCAATCGTACCGTGACATCAGGCAGTGCACTTCGACACAATGCAAACCTTGTTTCACCACAATATCCTGACTTTGGTATAGTCACTCGGATCTCGGGAAGCTATGTGGTGGCTGGCCATGTAAATGGCCCTGTCATCCCAACCTTTGCTGTGCACTGCACAAGCAGACATATCCAGGGCATCACCTCTCGGGTTCCAAGCCGTAAGGGTAGACAATTCTCACATTTCTGGCCTTGGTCAAAGTTGGTTTCCCATCCGGGTCAGGTGTTGCATCAGCAAGATGACATCTACTAGAATAGCTAGGATCACTAGGATCACTAGCACTAGGCATCCTAGTTTTGGTCTCAGATTCTCTAGAGTTTCTAGTCATTATATTTCTTGAATCTAGCCACTAGGCATCCTAGTTTTGGTCTCAGATTCTCTAGTAGAGTTTCTAGTCATTCTTCATTCTTCTATTTTTTGAAACAACCTCACTGACACTGTCAGTGAGGTTGTCTGCCTCAGTTCTGATCTAACTATTGACCGCCTTTGCTATTCAGTCGTCTAGGGGAGACGTAAAAGGATGATTGAACTCCGGAACTCCGAGTCTGTGCTTCTATTACGAGTAACGGGCTCATTCCTCTGGGTCCTACTCAGTTCGGGAGTTGAAAGATATTCTACCAGGTGGATGAGTGGTGGTGATCATGACCTACATGAATTGGAGTTCTGATTGGCACTGGCAATGGCAGATCCTATGCGAGATGGGTGCGTCAGTGGATTGATTCCACCTTCGCCATTTACCTTCCCAGGGACCGCATCTCATGCCTCGAGGTCAAACAGAGCTCTTGTCAGATGTAACGTAGTTGGGGTCAAGTTCTAGATGCCGAGAATTGAGAATCCCACATATCCTTGTATCCTTTCCGTAGCCCCATGGTATGTGATAGACAGAGTAACTCAAATACTAAAACTTGTGGCCGCGAGAATCCTTTAAGTACGTCAGGACCTCCGATTTGTGTGAAATTTCCAACTTCCAGATCCTCATCTCCATCTGGTCGCGCCATGACTATAGATACCCACCAAGCAGTGCAGGATTCTGCACGCCTTGACAGATTTTCACAGTTCTGCGCGCAATGGAAGCATGTCACGAGGCGGTACTACTGTAGTAATTGGTTAAGCAGGTACAAACACGGTTATACGAGATAGAATCGGGAGAATAAGATGGGTAAGACCTTCCATAACATCCGTCGAACAGGGCGCCTGACGCCCCGGTCTAAAAACAATCAACACACGTAGAACTCAAAAAGCCGTCCTCAGAGACATTCTCAGGCCGATACCTAGGTCAGACGTCTTAGTCCAGGGTCGCATGCAATGCTAGGCGCGGGACTGACTAACCGAACATCAGAAACGATGTCACGTCCATGAATAGCGATACTCTGGACTTCAGGAGCTAGGATGAGTACCATGGTATCTGACCTGAAGCTAGAAGCATGTCAGCACATTCGGAAGCTTCAGTGGCATATCACGTTATACTATATCATCGTATACACATGTCCGCGTACCAGTTACCCACCTCGAACTGTCAAATTGTGGATACTAGTTTTCAAGTTCAGAACAAGGGACAAACACCTTGTCAGTGTTCACACGATGACCGGCCAAGGCAAAGTCCGCACTGCGCAAAAAATACTGCCGCCCACGCGACGCCGCTGATCGGACACCTAAGCATGTACTACATAGGGGTTAGACTCGGAGATGGCAACTCAAAGGCCAACTGTCAAGCCACAACGTGACAGCGCAGACAATAGACCGGAGATAAGTCGAGGACAAAGGCATCAAATGTCTGCGAAGCGCCTCAAAGCCTACGAGAAAGGGAGTTGTACGCCTTCGCGTGATAGGCTTATATGGCTGTACTTGAAATTACAGTATCTTAGCCACATGGCAGGACGTCTGGTCGCAGGCGCCAGCGCACCACTGCGGACACTCGATGTGGCGTGACATGGGACCTTAATGCGGTGTATACTTGGGTGATTGTGCCGTCCGTGCAGGGCTAAAAGTCCCACATAGACTGGCCTAATGGAGAAAGCCCGCCGTCCAGGTCGGCCGTCGATGAGGAGATGAGACACGATCATAAAACACACCAAGTGTGAGTCCCTACTTACAGGGGGTTCTCAAAGGTCACATATGTCAACGCTAGAGAATTGAAAACATAAGTAATGGAAAGCAAAGTAGGAACGACCAGTTAGTGATCGAAATGTGATTACATCTAATGAAGAAGGTACTGCATTTATGAGAACGTGAGTTCGAATAGAAATGGGGACGGCAAAGTTCGGCCTGGCACCGCCACGCATTGAAATCAATGTTGTAACGTTGAGGTTTATTTCTAGTCTGCTTGACAGCTCATCGCCCTTGAATCAGTTCTGATCGTAGTCTTGCCAATGGGTCGTGAGATTGAGATGGTGGGGGTGACAGTTTGCCATTATTTTCCGGTCAATAGGTCAAAATAAAGGCAAATACTCACGACATTCCGGCCCGGGACTCCGGGAGGAGACAAGCCCCGAATTTTTTTTCTTCGTCCACACTGCCTCTTAACACTCAGGGACATCGCCTCCTTTTTCCCCTTCACTAGGTCCGTATTAATATCAACTCGATATGTGAACAAATGAGTTGGCTCTTCCCATGCCAGCGGTTTCATTGGGTGAAATACCGTCCCATGTTTCCTTCCTCAGGGCCTGTTTTGTTTGATATATCCAGTGTGAGCTTGCAACCACAGCACATTGGTGGTAACGAACTCCTTCGTTACTACCGTACTAATCTGCATTCACTGACAGTCGTGTGAAAGTGTAGGCGCGTCCATGATCTACGTTGCGAAAGAGCTCGCCATTCTTTTGTTTTTATAGTAGTACGGTGGGACATCTAATCACCTTGTCCGAGTCCCGGTCAATGACCGTACGATTTCCCTCCGAGTCACGGTTTCCTCTCTCTGTTTGTCTCGGGGCATCAACTAGGTCATGTACTACAGGACTACGACTGGTTACGCTTTGCAGTGACTTGGGTGCTGGTACGGTGATGACTTTGCCATAATCATGCTGGTGGTTAGTCCCCCCTGGTGTAAGCTCCGCGGAGATTAGTAATTGCCTCGGTGAACCACCACTGGATCGCAATTGAGACCGAGAACTTTATCAGGCCTCTTTCTTCCCGCCTCATTGATGGTCTGATCCACCGCGTGGAGATGATCATGTGAACAGTGCTCGACCCCGATGCCCTACCATGTGAGGGAAAACTACTACGTTACGGCGTCGACCCAAGGCGTTTCACCTTCCGCAGTCCTTCTGCTCTATATGGAAACATGATTCGAATCTCCCAGGCGAGTTCTGAGGTGTGAACGCGTACCGTGCGAGCTCTCGCTCTACCCGTATGTATGCCACGCGTGGCCTGGTTCATTATTTTCCAGCTAATAAACGCAACGTTCCGACGGTATCCGAGCGGCTGAAACGCCAAGGTACATTTTATGGCTTATGAGTCGCACCAATTTTGCCCCTTGCCCTTACCCCCTACCCGTTAGGAATTGTCTTTCATCCGTTGCCAACCTTGTTTAAAAATTTTCCTTACATAGTGCATCCAAACCCATAACATCGCGCTCATCAGCGCTCACCGCCTGTTCAATTGCACCTTCTAGCCACGTTATGCGCTCCTTCGCATCTGTTCCATAGAACAGTTTCCATACATTAGGGCTACTCCATCACTCCATCAACAGGTTCAAGCGGGTGGTATCATCCCTTCTCAATGGGACCGTTCCTGATTTGTCTGATGCCGGTTTCATCCGTCGAACCGACGAAAAAAAAAAGGAAAGACGACAACTCAGAAGGGCATTTATTCCATTTCTGCCGTGCTCAACTGAACTTGAAAGAGCGCTGACAGCTTCTGCAACGGGCGGCGTCGCAATTGAGTCGCCTCCCTGCATCGGGAGGAGGGTGAGGTTCGTGCGTGGACCCCGATATCCTCCTTCTGCCCCACGGGCCTTATACCGTAAAAAACAAAGAGAGAACGGCGCAAATAGCCCAATGAAAACGATCTTCCTGAATCGATGATCAACCCCCGGACATGCTTTTAGGTCCGGTGGTACTCTCGCCGATGAACGTTGAACGTTGAACCCTCATCCCTGAAACTTTACGATTTGTCCGTTGCGTTTTTTTTTCAAGATTTGTCCCTTCACGCCCACGTCTTCCTGGATTCGATGACAATGGTCAGGCTCCTGAACTAGCAATTTTGCGCTAAGGGAAGGGCAGTGAGTATAAGAATGTACATACAAGGAATCCATGAGGCACAGAACCTCGGTGGCAATAATAACGGTCGCGTAGCTTTCCCACGTCGGCGCTTAAAGCCGTACAGCGAAAGTAGGCGAAATGCCCCATTACAGTAATGTACTGTATAAGAATTCGACGCCTCAAGTATGCTCTGGGGTCATTCGTGTTTTCCTGACTCAGAGCATCCTGCCGGATCGGAGGCGGTTAGATGACTATCAATTTTAGAAGCAAAGCGAGGGTCAGAGACCAGCATGGGCAACATCACCGAGACTAAAAGACACGGCGCGCTAGCGGAACTTCTTCAGAGCGGTTCTTCTTCCCCCCTCTCCTCCCGCCACCACTTAACTCGCCTCCACTCCCACGCCCTCGGGATTGACGTGCCCCTTTTCACGCGTTGGCTAGTCTTTTTTCCCGTTCCCGGTGATTCAGTGTCATAGAACTGTCATAGAGCCCCGCTCTCTTCGTGCTCATTCCCGACTTCCGACTTCATTTGTCGCGATGACGTAATTATGCCCCCCAGAATGAGTGAGTTTGAGGATGATTTATGCTACAGTAGTAGGAACTTGTCGGTCTCCGTTATCCTCCGAGAGAGTCATAAGCCGGGCCCATTGGTACAGATGAGAAAATAACACCGAACACCATAGCATATCGGAACAAAACTGCGGAGTCAGCCTCACCCATTTCCGCCAGTAATCCCGGGACTTTCAGGCCTAAACATCCTCAGTAGCGGTTGCACTCATAAGAAGCTTTGATATATACTTTTAAAGGAAATGTCCGACAAAGTATTGGACGAATGTCATCATGAGGATCGAGGAGAACATGAGGTCAGCTTCGTCAATGACCAGTGGCAGCGAATCGAGATCGGAAAGTGATAGGGTCTTGAGAAGTCTTGAGATTATCGGTCGAGGATGAGGGGATGGAAAATACGGACAATCTCTGCCTGGAGCAACGCGAGAACTAATGAAGGTGTACTGGTGACGATGTCTGACCTCTGGGACTCTGGGAGGGTAGAACCCTACACCCTACACAGCTGGGGTTACTATGACTGCGTCGATATACAATACGCAGTAGTTTGGCCGCTCCCAATTCGCGCATGAGCAAGGTCGTCACGGTTTTCGGGGGCGGGAGGAATGACCTTTTTCAAGTTCTGGACGAATGTTTACGAGAGAAACCGTGATATGTGAGTGCGCGAAAAATAAGCTGGGAGAAAGAATATGAGAACTACGTTGCAAAAATGAGGCAAGTTTGGTCTCCTGATGCCTTTTTTGTTATTTTTTCGACTTCAAGTCAGTCTGACAAGTTGCGGTAGGGAGTAAGGTTAGCTTGCACGTGGCTAATAACTTTTTGTTACCTCCATCGGTCACCAGTTCTATGCTGTGTTTCCCCGTATGTGTGAGAATTATCACAAGGATCGTATGTCAGGTGTCTCCGTTCAGTACGGCTAGCGTCAGGGGTACTCTACTGCATGGTTTCTCATATTCGGATGGAGCTGCTGCAGATTCTGGGGTGTATGAAATTTGTTCCATCAAATGGCACATCAACGTCGTCCCTACCTCCATACGGATCTTCCTTCCGGAATTGGTAAAAAAAGCCATCTTCCGTTGCAATTTGATCATCCTCCGGTTCTCAGGCGTAGAATCGTAATACGTAGAAGAAACAGTGCTTGGGTCACCCTCGAAAACAGCCTCAAGGAACATATGGTCTTCCCGTTCATGAACCCTCGTTTCAAATCGATCAACTTGTGCGAAGAAATGATCTCGCAAAATTATTCTCGTTCGTCTCAGTGTGGTGATAGATCGGGCATGATTCATCTAGAAGGACGTTCGCCGGAGGTTGAGGCGCTTCAGAGGGTATTAGTCAACCACTACCGTGCATGATCGAGACCAAACAGGTGTGAACCATGAGGCGCGAGCCAAGAGCTGACGAGTTTGACAGCGCCCGAATGCGGGCAGACAAAGCTCGGAAACTTGGTCTTTGAATAAGCATGCGTCGTGTGTGCGTGGCACCATGTATACACGTCAAGGGAACACACAGGTGTGGAAAGGGGTGTCAACGCACCTCAGATGGTCGCGTCACTGTCCTATAAAGCACTTCATTCAAAGCATTCTCGCTGTGCGGCTTGAGCGTAACGCGTACGTTAATGATCGCACTAGAAGGAGGGTGGCCGTTATGCTCCCATCTCTCTCAGGAATGGTGTGCCGTGAGTGCTTCGTCATCATGTTATCCCAATACCGGTAGGGAGGCCGTTGCCGAACGATGTGTGGAAAAGGATGTATAGCAGTTGGACCAAAGGCATGATTAGAAAAGTCTTAAAAACAGAGGAGAGAGATTGAAAAACGAACTTGGGACAACCAGGGTCGAGACCAGCTGGCAGAAGATCAAGACGTGCTTTATTAGACGGAGCCCGTACCGAGAGAGACACAGAATACAACGAGTAGTTACTAGACCCTATGGGCCATGCTCACGTCCTAGTGATGCATTCACATGGCCACGTTCTGTTTAAGTTAACGAGCGTCAGTAATGGTACTCTCAGCTGCTACTGTGCCAGGCGTGAATTTTACTCTTTCTCAAACTCTCACCGAAGTTCGAAGCTCTTTACCATGGTCTTGGTTGGCGATAAATTTCAACTGTGTCATGCCCCTAACCATAGGGCTGCAGTGAGTCTAGGTCTGTTTTTCGCAGCATGATATTGAGCAGCACATACCACATAGCCACGCTGAGGAACTGAAACATCCCTGGAGTCTGGAAAGTCAACGGGTGCTGATAACCCCGACATATTACCCATTTATGTCGACGGAACCATAATATTCTGTAAACTTACCTGAAGTCCCTGGATAGAGTTGACACCGTTGTCTACTAGTGTGCGCAATGTCAGAGGTGCTGTGAAGCTGCAAATACTGTACTGTAGTGTGCCGCATCGCATCTGGCATGGCGGCAAAGATGCGGCGGTATCTGGTCCGGCAGAGGACAACAGAGTTAACTTAGTCACCACGGTATCCCTGTGGCACTTAGTTGAGCGTTTTCTTCACATGCCTCGTTGTCTGCATTTTTGGTAATGTGTAACATTCAAGGCTACAGTAGTTCAGGGTAGAACCGAAGCGAGGAATACCATGGATACGTAACGAGGTATACCTGGCTCTGCAACTCTGCGAGGTGGGCTGCCATTATGCCCATTTCTGGGTTTAAATATATCAATGGATGTCCTGTATTCGTCAGAACGCGAGTTTGACAAAGAAAGCAAATTAATGGTAATGTGGGCTGTAAATGGCAGGTCGGGTCTCAAGTTGGCACTGGCTTGCACTTGAATCGGCGGGAAGATGTCGTCTAATCTGCTTGACAACTCAGCGAGTCAGCAAGTTCGAATTGAATTCTAATGGGGACGCCGTCACTCACTGTGAGTAAGGGGTGACAGGCAGCACAGGCTGCTTAATTTCCTTGTAAGATGAGCGACTATTATGGCTGACAGTATGGTCATTTAGCCTAGCACGAGCAGGAGCGTGAGGGCATGGCCGCGCTGCTGCGCAGGTTGTCAGTGTCACTACAGTAGTACTGTGTCAGAGACTCGGAGACAGCTTCTCGCTGATCACGTGCACATGGTTGGAACCAATTTGTTTTTCTATTTTCTATTTTCTTTTTCGTCCAATCACAGTGCCTCGATAGGCCGAATCAGAATTCGCGCCAGAACTTGAACATCACCTCTATTCCCCTTTCGCTCTATGTATACACTGTGCTTATGTGACATGTTAGCTCCCGGTATCTGTTAATCTGCACAATGGATGGGCCCCGCCGGTACCAGCGGCCTCCGAGTCATTTGTTGACAGGTGATATTCTGTGGGCATATACCGTACGGTACTACTCGCCACCTCGGCCACCGGCTTCTTTTTGCATCTAGAATGCGAATTCCCGATCACAACACACCTGCAGCAACAAATCGCTGAATGGCTTATATACTTGCGACTAGTCATGCCCCGCAAGGCTTGAGTATCACTGCAGTGGTTTACCATTATTTACTAATCCCAGAATTAAACGCTCATACGTCAGGAAGCTGTCCAGCATATTTAGTTGTTCTTTTGCAAGCAGCCACTGGGAGTCCCTCTTCCAAGCATACGTCTCTGCGACGGTCAGTGATACGCTTGGCGAAAATCAGACTATTACGCTAGCATCGCAACTAGGAATGAGAAGTCCAACAAGGTCTTTTTCTCTGCTCCCCGTTGATGTAATCTACTACATGCAGATTATAGTGGGAAGCGTGTTTGATCCCCCTCCCCTGCGCACTACCACATGCAGGCCATCTACGTGTCGGTGTCGATTTATCGCATTTCGCCTCCCGACGCTTTCCTTCGAACCTCATACGGAAGCATTCGGATCCCCCGGGAAATCCCTGAATACTGGATACATGTGCAGCTTGATCCACTTTCCAAGTGATAAGCGCAACGTTCACGTTGATACGTATATCCGAGCGGCCAGTACCCCACAGCACGTATTATACCTTATGCGCCATGGTAGTTTCGCTTTTTGCCATAACCTCCATTATTGACCATCTTTCTTCAAGTACAACTTCCTTTTTCAGTGTATTCAATTGCTATTACTTCAAGTCTATCAGTGCCCCTAGTCCGTTCATTTGTAGGATTCTAGAACGTTTTTCTTTCTGAAGCCTGTCCCATTGGACTGTCACCATATCGTTGATCGCAGCTGTCTATTCATCCAGGGCTACGACTATCACTATCAACGGCGCTGTCGTTCCTCCCTGTGGAACAGTCCTTGATTTCTCCGATACCCATCTGTCCATCAAACGAACGCAACAGGGGAACGACGCCAGGTCAGATGGGTTTTCAATCCCTTGTTGATATGACCAAACTTGAAACGGCAGGAGCAGCTTTGCGACGGACTAGCGAACCACGCGATCTAAATCTGATGGTGGAGGGCCGCGTGTAGATCCAGGTATCCCACACCCACAAACGGACAATATACAATAAAATACAAAGCAAGAAGGGCACATCCAGAGAAACCGAACTGTCTCGAATCAATCTGCTCTCGAGTCGCTTTCAACTCGGTGATACTGCGCCTGATGAACCCCTCTGTCCCTGACATATCACGATTCGTCGTTTGATTTCTTTTGTTCTTTTTTTGTTCAACTATAACTTCTGAACGTGAATTTGGTGACTGTGGCCACGTCCCTCCTTCTCTTACTCTTATAGTCAGACTCCCCGAAGACAAGGAAATTCACGATGTGCAAACAGTTGGCTCGGTAGCAATATTCGGTTGTAAACCTGCCGCTGACCTGAAAGCTGGTAACCCCGTCAGCCATTTTCACTTTCATGTGATTTTGACCCAAGTGCTGACCCAACTCCCCTTGGAACTTTCCTAATTCATGACCATGAAACCAGCATTTTTCTGGGTCAGCATCTGAGAGGTGTCCACCGATAATAACCTCAAAACTACCAAGATCAAAGACACGACCCGCTAACGGATTTTCTCTTCCATGGGCCGTTATTCTTCTTCCCCCATCTCCCGCCGCCCCTACCACACCGCCACACCCACGTCCTTGGCCCCGTCCTTCCGGAAGGAAGCGGGAAAAATGGAACTCTGTCCACCTTTCCCGCACTGGTGACCGGTGTTACTGCGGAAGTCATGCCATGCGTGACACTTGGCGTCAATTCCTTCAGGACGTGCTTCATATGTAGCTACGCCCATGAGTCTGGCGTGGTGTCATAGGGGGCAGTGATTTGTTGTGTTTACAATATTTGGGATCATCTAGGCTGTCCTCAAATTGAGCACACAGTAATTATGCAAGGTAAATTCCGTTGTTAGCGCATATGCAACGGGATCAATGACTCAGGACAGGCGCCAGAATCTATTGGCATATCTTTGGCTTATCGGAATCTAAGGGCGCCTGCTTGAATTCCTCTGATCGTGCTTCCTGTCTTGCATGCCTCGTCGCCACGCACAATACACCCCCCATCCAGTATCGGAACGCATCGGTTTATTGAGACAACTAACCCAGAGGCTTTGTGTTCCGTAGCGCATTTTACGGCTTATGCGCGATGTTAGTTTGACTTCTTCTGCACCTCTCATAGAAATTACACGTGCCCTTCCCTGTTCATTTGCAACGTTTTGGAACTCATCCTACAAGTTTGTTTGACGGTGTTGTTACCCTACCTCTATTGATGGATAGCTGGTCTACCAAACACTTACCTTTTCACAGTCCACTGGGAATACAACCAAAGAAATCGATAATCGGTCTCTCGACACCCCATCGGGGTCAATGGCGATCTCGCAGATGAGCTTGTCTGCTGATGATATGATGATGCGTCGTGGTTTTCCTAGACTTCCTCAGGTATTCACCCCTTCCCGCCCCTGACCATTTTTCAGATTCTCTCTCTGTATAAATTTTCTCTAATTATACATCTGCGAGGCATCGCGCTTTGAATCAAATAAATAAAGGTTATGTGTTCGTCCTTCGACAAACACGGCAGGTGGTACCAATCGACATGGGAAAGCAACAATTTCCAAGATGGAGACCGGGTGCACATTGTTATAGTAGATGCGGTAGATAGTGGCTGGAATCTGTATGATATATCCCCGGCGGTTCAGCAGCATAATAGCATGGGCTGGTGTCAGAGGAGGTCGGAGAGACATGTGACATATCGTGAGTCACCCAAGACGTGCCTTGTGAGGGTGTTGCCCCTCCTATGGTATCAAAAGCATTGGGGAAGTGCGAGGCGAATGGCATATTCGAAGGAGGTCCAATATATCGAGACTGACCCTCACCAGTGATGGGAGGACTCACGCTCGAACGCACAGAAGTGGGACGCGAACGGCGTCTACGTGGAAACTCCTTTGGCCGCGGGACACCATGCGTTCGCTCGTAGAGCCCGCACTTATTGCAAACCTACAATCGTCACGGTATCAGACAAGGCATCTAAATAACCTTTCAACGCACTAATTTCTCGGGACTGAGCGGAGAGCGGCGCCAGGTCGTTGTCTCAGTGGCCCTGCAATTGGAGCATCGGCGACGTATGACGTTGTCAGGTCTCATCGTCGCATCGTCCGTGTATATCATCCCGTGGGTCCTGAACCTGGGAAAGGGTCCACCAAGCGTGTTATCCTGGGGCTGGACGAATTGAGGCGATGAGAGGGTAAGGCCCATAGGGTATTCCGGGACACGCGAGTTGTATCCACGTGCAGGAGCGGAAAGCTCCCAGCCACAGTAACCGCCACCACGGCCACGGCGGGGATAGTCGTAGGTTGTGCTCCTATCGGCTTGACCCTGGGGGTTGAATCCAGGAATGGAAAAATCCAGGGCAGACCCTGTCTCTGAGGACGTATAATATGAAGAGGCGAGTGAAGGTAATTGGAACGACATCGGAATTGGCAGACGGGGTGTCGGTTGGGCGATTTTATCAAAGGCTTCTCTGTCTGAACTTCTGTTGATGAGCAATAATTAGAAAGTGGTTTGGGGTCGAACCGAAGTGGAGTTACCTATGAGGAAAGATAGCTGGCTCAGTATGGTGGGCGACTAGACTCATTTTTAAATTGAATCGCTCGCGAGGGTGAGTGTAGCGCAAGTTTGTGAACCTTCTTTTCTTGTTTCTAGCTCGTTGAACTATTAAGACAGCGAGAGATGGTTTCACTTGAACCAAGGACGGGATTGGGAAAGATGCTGGGATGCCCAACTAGAACCTGGATGACTTTATATTAAGACGAGGGTGATCAAGTGTGTTATTAATAGGGCATACTACTTCGCAATGGCCCTGGCTACTTCCTGATGGACGATTGAATACCATCATGGAAACGGGGTAACACGATCCAGCAAGGAAGTAAACCCGGCTTAACGGCGAACCTAAGGACAGAAAGACGAGCCCTGCTGTTGGTGAAGGCGTCGGTTGGGTTTTCCACAAGCGGAAAGACCATAATTGAACAACCTGAGTCAGCAGGAGACCGGTGTGAGAGCGCCGCGTAGATCAGGAGATGGGAGATCGTGCACAAGCAATACGGTACAATCCGGAACTTCATGTATCTTCGCACGGATTGGTCGTTTCGTACTCCTTCGCTCAGCAACTTTCTCAACTCCGGAGTCATTGCGAGTCCCGGGATAGCCGGATGGACCCGAAATGGAGTCGATGGCTTAAGCCGGCGGGAAGTTCCGTATACTTGACGTAAGCCAATGTACTTGAACCTTTCGTTCGATTGCACCGCACAGGTTAATATATGCTGGCTTTGGTACCCGTCTTCGGAATCCGGGTAGCCATGGTGCTTAATTTTCTGTCGCTCGTCCTATCACATCAACCCTTGATGTCCATGCTGTCGCTACATTCAGCAGAACATCACTCAGTGACTCGAAGTGACTACCCCAGAAGCTCCTACTACTACTATAGTTGTCCTAGTCAGCGTCTGCTCCCTCTCAGAATTACCACATTTCTGGTCATGTCATGATTCCCGAGCACGTATGTGTCGGCAAAGTCGGGCTTGGAGGCATCAATGCGGTCGTCCAGCAGAACTTTTTTGGCTTGGTTGTTATATGATGGTCCAGTATCAGCGTCAACGAGTAGCCACCCACTGGCAAGGTTTAGTCGGGGGTTATCCTCCATGCGGACCCAAAATATCCCCCCAGAAACTTCTTGATGGATATGACATCCCCGCCACAGCTTCCCGACTGATAGTATCCCCCGCCCTATCCGCCAGCTGATCCTAACATTCGTATTTGTGCAGTGCATTTTGGTGCTGGTCGAGACGTGTCCTGCCCATCTGCCTCGGGCCCTTTGCGTAGGCCTCCCCCTCTTTTCAGTAGCTATCCATCATTCTAGCTCTCGCCGTGCATTTTATTAAAATGTGACGGGCTTTCACAATTGAGACGCCCAGGACGTATAGGAATGGTTGGGTTTCTGACGTCGATGAGTAACTGGCTCCGAACGTCCACAGTCGAACAATAATCGTCATGACCAATACACAACCGGACAACAGGTGCTATCTGAGATGGGTATCATTGGATCCATTCCAGCTAAGTAGCCTCGGTCGTCACACATATCCTCTGTGTGGGGAACGGAATCACATATCTTTATCTCTGGCAAACCCTTCGTCAGATGAAACCTGTGCCAAGTCTTGACACCAAGAACTGGAATTTTAATGTCTGGTTGGTGCCTATAGGAGGAGCGTGTGCCATCCCCTAAATACTTTGAGATTCCCTAATATGCATGAAATTTGAGAGTTCAGGATCCTTACCCTCATCAGATGGCGCCCTGGAAGACAGCCACTCCATCAAGCAACGCAGAAGGAGGGAAAATAAATACAACTTTCTTGTAAGATTCTGAGTTGCACACCATACATCTCTATCTCCTACTACTGCCAGTGATTATCACAGATTCCGACATGTGGAAACATATCTAGAGGTGGTGCTTGGCAGCCTTGGCTAAGCTAACACAAACACGTTTATTCACGACATGGTCGGAAAGTACTGTGTTCAAAGCCTCCAACAGTATCTGGCAACATAGAGCCAGCCTGAGAACGCCCAAGGGAACAATCAAGAAGTTGGGAGTCACAAACCGTAAACCCCGAGGCATTCCCACGGCCAATACGTAGACCAAGACCAAAGGTGTCTGCTCGGGTTTGACCGACGCTTCCCTTCAATACTAGGAGTGGCGTCGACCAACCGAACCTCGGAAAAGATGTAAAGTCAGAAAAATGCCTCGGATGTCCCATTCTTTGAATGGCTGATGGATTTAGAGCCTAGGATAAATATCACGGAAACCAACCTGAGACTGGAAGAGTGACTTTAATTGGCACTGGATCCGAAGAAGTACTAGCGGTGATACTGGGGGCAAGGCTCGTTTTTGTGACATGCTAGGACATTCAGGGTCGTCAGGGCCGTCTCGTCCTATGCATTATCTTGTATACCTTTTCGCACCCTGCCGACACCACCATGAGTTGTCGATATCATGGCCAGGGCTTTCGGGCGCAAGGTGCTACTCATCTTTCACTGTTCACACGATGACGCAGGCAAATGCTGTATCTGGGGTAAAAGCGCTGAGCTACCTACGCCACGCGGTGATTGGACGCCTAAGAATGTACAAGTCAGGGGTAGAGACTCGGAGGCCGACAGCCGTGCCACAGAGCAAGAAAGAATCGGAGGCATGTTAGGAACGTATCAGATGTTGCGAGACGGTCCCAAAAGATACTGTGATGACGTATGCCATGGCGTGATAAGCTCACAGGGCTGAACTTTGAAAATTCCAATGCCTAAGCCACAGTACATGGATAATCCGGGGTCGGCATGATGGCAGCGGTGCGCACATTGCGTGTGGGGCATGTTGGGTCGCCCTTGCAGTGGAAGTTCCCTAGTCGGGTCGACAGTCGCTAAGGGGACGAGAAAGTAGGAAAAACACCCAAATCCACCTGGATCAATGCCGAAGTAATTGGGGGCATAACCTATAGCGGTATAGCCTAGTTTTTTCAAGGAGGGATAGAAAGAAAGGTAGTAGGACGGATCAGGAGTGATCCAGGGAGTGATCACATCGACCAAATCTGGGAAAGAATGTACTGTCCCGCATCGCATCTGTAAGAATTTGAGTTTGATAAAGGAACCTAAAGCAACTGCAATGTGTTACACGGCAAAGTCGGGCATCGCATGGCGCTAAGTTGATAACGTAACGTGGAAGGCCTCGTTCTGGTTCGCTTGACAGTACCAAGGACAGTACTGTACCCTCAAAACAACACCAAAATTAATTTTGATCGTACAGTGCCGTACACCCAAAACAATTTTTCAAACACTTGTCTTCGATCGGAAGGCTCAAAAAACACAGGTTTGAAAATCATCAATCTCACAAGATCCTCCAAGGTCAAATTTAGTGCCCATAATACCACTGATACCAGAAATGCCTTTTCAAGTTAATCGCATGATTGGGCCTAAAAAGAATATGAGATAGACGGAAGTAAAAACCACGTGACACGGGCCAGTGAGCGCTAGTGAGCACGGGCCCTGGATAGAGATAAATCGGAACACCGCACACTGCCATTCACAGCTCCTCTCTTTTTTGCCCCGGGCGTGTCATTCAGGTCATATTTATGACTGTTCGTGTCTCAGAATGGCTTAAGTACTTCTGCTAGTGCAGTGACCTAGTCCTTCTCTTCGTATAGGCCCAAAATGAAAAACGGTTCACTCGGGAGAGGACCACGCTAGTAGTACTTCAACTGCGGCCGCGAGCGGCATCAGGGCCCTTTTCCCTCCGCTTCACTGACTTGACCCACTTCGTGCCGATGATGGTGAGAAAGAACCATGATCCAACCCTGCCTCCCCACATGTCTACGCTTCCCGCGTCGATCCAAAACGTTTCACCACCCTCTGTCCTTCTACTCTCATACAGAAACACGGATTTCCCCGGCGAGTTCTGAATGCTGGACGCGCATCATACAAGCTCTGGCTCTGTCATATGTATACTGCATGTGGCTTGGTCGTCTTTCCAATCATAAAGCGCAACATTCACGTTTGTATGTCAATCCGAGCGCCCGGTATCCCATGGCACATGTTATGCCTTATAAGAATCGCTCTCTATCCTTTACCTCCGCTACCTTGTTCTTCATCCAGTGCAAACTTCCTCGTTCAGCATACTCAATTGCTATAGCATCAAGTCCATCAGCGCACACCGCCCGTCCATTTGCATTGTTCCAAAAACATTTTGCCCTCCGACGCATCTGTTCCATTACACCTTGGCTCCGCCGTTGATCGGTAGCTCAGGTAGCTGCCTAGGGTCAAGAACTAAAGCTATCGTCCTGCCGACAGGCCCAATCTAGTGCTGTCGACCCTTCATGATGGAACTGCCTCTGATATCTCTGATGCCCGTCCCGTCCATCGAATGAACGAAAGAAGGAAACGACTTCGGGTCAGACAGGGATTCAATCCATATGTACCTTTTTTGATGTGGCCAAGCGGAAAAGACGCGAACAGCCGTTGCGACGGCCAGCGTCGCCCTCAAGTGAGCCTCGCGGTCTATATCCCATGGGAGCGTAAATCCTGATGTGTCATTGATACAAACCGGGAAGCAGAGAGAACACGAAGATCGGTTCCTCGATGCGCTTTTGCGTCCGGTGATGCTCTAGCCAAACCGATAAACCCCGCTACCCCTTCGTCCACCAGTTTTGTGTCCCTTTCAAAGTATGCTCACGTCCCGCCCACCTATTCTTGAATTCGATGGTAATTGTCAGGTCGCCCCACTCCCTGTTCTTCACCAAGAGAAGGTCCGCAGTTGTAGTAGGATTTCGCACTCAAGGAACCCATGAGACGCAGACCCTCAGCGGCAATCCTATTCCGACCTCGGCACTTATAGAGCTGGATTGGGAAGAAGCGAACTGCATGCAACATGCAACAGTGTTTACGCTGAGCGCTGACCCCCAATGTCATTTAGGCACACTCAATCATCCGTCCACTTCGACAATTCCTTCTCAATAGTCCCAGACATTTGTTATGTTTTTTTTTTTCGAAGTGCTTGTAGCGCGATAAAGATGCGATGCATATTGATCGATTGATCAGTTGATGACATTGTGACATAATTCAAGGATCTTATCAGTGATAATCTGCGTCCTGGGCAGTTGAGAATTAATTTGAAATAAACCCCGTTCCATTACGTTATCGACCTGACATTCCGTTCCGGGGCAATGTTGTGGCTGTCGGTGGACCATGTCAGCATAGCAAAAGCTCCTCAAAGTCATTCAATATTCAACTTTCAACGTTCAACATCGGAAAACAGAACTCTGTCGGGTCGGCTCTGAGATGCGGTCGCCGATATCAAGTTCAAAGACCAACATGGACAAAACCACCGAGAGAGCACTAGGACACAACATGACTAACGGAACTTCCTCAAGGGGTCGTTCTTTTTCTTCTTTCCCCCTCTCCCGCCGCCACCACTGAACTTTCCTCCACGCCCACGTCCTCGGCCCCGTCCTTTAGACAACGGAACAAATGAGATGCCGTCTGCCTTTCCCTCACCGGCGACCGGTGTTGCTGCCGCAGTCGCAACGTTTGGCATCAAGTACTTTGGAACATGTTTCATGTGCGGCTGCACTCGGGCGGGATGCAGTGGCTTGTCGTGCTTCAGGTACTCGAGATCATTAGGGTTGTCCTCAAAGTGAGCCTGCAGCCACCACACAAAGGTGGTTCCGCTGTTAGCGCAAGAAATCATAAAGTCGAAAGCGGTAAAGCCTGCGACGCACCTTTAATTTATCAGAAGTTAAGAGTTCTTGCTTGATTTCCTTCAATCGTGCTTCTCGGACGGCGTACCGCGTTACGGCGCGCAATGCGTCTTCCATCCGATACCGGAACGCATCAACTTGCCTCTTGTCGAAAACGTACTCGCGAACGCGGCCCTGCTGCGCCCGCGTGATCCGCTCCCACACCTCCTCGTCGTGTCGTGTGCTAGGCACACCGCCGACCGCCTTGTGGTTGCCAAACTCAGATAATGGTAGCACGAAGGACAGGGCCGTCCCGCTTCGTCCTGCCCGTGCAGTGCGGCCCACGCGGTGCGTATATGCCCGCGCAGATGTTGGTAAATCGAAGTTTAAAACGCAAGCGACATCAAGGAAGTCGACGCCGCGTGCAACTCCGTATTCATTGTCCGGCTTAACACGCCGGCGTTTTTTCGGCGTGCCTTTTGTTACGTTGATGGGTGGTGGTGTCGGCGCTCGCTTGCGCTTTCGTCGGCTGGGGCCAGGAGCCTTGTCTGTCTCTGCGCCAAGATGAGCTGAAGAAAGCATGCGAAATGAGGAATGAATGGGGCAAGCGCATGGAAATACACAGGAACCCACAGTCTTCCTCGTCCTCTTCCTGGAATTCGGTGCCAGACTCTCCGCTCTCTTCGTCATCCTGCCCGTTTCCGCCTTCATCTGTTGCGATAATGTAATCGTACACCCCTTTGTTAAATTCCTGAACTACGTGGTATCTGTGTCTTCCTCAGTGAGGCCTTCTTAGCAAGACAAGGCGCACACACCTCGAATTCAGAGGTAACTCTGAGTTTAATACACAGCTCTTTATTGAAAATTGTTCAAGGAAGAGCTTTACACGATAACACCGATCAACATCGTTGACGAAAATGATGCATTTTCCCTGAATGAGCTTGAGTTTGAGGATGATATATGTCAATAGGAACTTGTCGGCCTCCGTCGTCCTCCGAGCGAGTCATAAGCCGGGTCCGTCTGTTACAGAAAGAGGAATACATACCGAACAACATATTGGACCAAATTGGTGGATTCGGCCTCATCCTCTTCTAATTTCAATGTGACCTTCATACTGGTCGATCAACACCAAAATTCCAAAGATTGGGATTGAACAGACAAACAGGGCTTCGTAACGCCAGGCCCTTCAAAGTCTCGACGTCCTCGGTCATGGTTGCGCTCATTAAGAAGCTCTGATATACTTTTGGAAGGAAGTTTCCGGCAAATATTGCGCGAATATCGACATCGTGACCATAGGAGAGGATGAGGTCTGCTTCATCGATGATCAACGAATCGAGATTGGAAAGCGACAGAGTCTTGGGACGATCAGACAAGGACGACGGAGGGGAACGGATGAGCAACCTTTGCCTGGAGCAACGCGAGAACCTTCGACGGTGTACCAATGACGACGTCTGGTCTATCAGAGAGTAGAACCCTACATGGCCCCTCGGTGTCAGGACTACATGGCCGGGAGTCGGAACTAATGTACGAACGCACCTTTGCAGCTGCGCGGTGATTCCACCAGCGACGTTGACGAGCGAGACGTCGCTTTCACAGTACTTCACCAGCCCTCTCAAATGAACGAGAACCTGTTCCGCAAGCTCACGAGTCGGCACTACAATCAACGCTCTCGTGCTCTGTCGCAAAGCATCCTCAAGGGCAGGATCCTATATAACGGAGAGGGGCAAGGGATTTGTGAGGAAAACCGAGGACAGGACGATCGCCGTGTGGCATACCTACAGCTTTGGCATTGAGGATCTTTTGTACAAGAGGTATGCAATACGCGGCCGTCTTGCCGCTCCCTGTGCGGGCACGAGCGAGGACATCGCGGTTCTCAAGCGCGAGGGGAATCGCCTTTTGCTGGACGAGTGTTGGACGAGAGAAACCGAGATCTGCGAGGGCGCGGAGGATAAGAGGGGAAATGAGATAAGAGAACGACGCAAATGTCTCGAAGTTGGTGTCATCAGCCTCTGTGGCCATATTGTCTTGTGACAGACTCTGGCTTGCGCTTGCCAAAACTCGTAAAAAATTAATATCATTTATGGTAATAAAAAAAACATATCAAAACTGAGACACATGGCACGTGACACCAACTTTCTAAGTTACAGTTGGTCATATTCTATGCTGTTTCCCAGTACCTGTGGGTTTCTCGCTTTTGGAATGGTATGAAATTTCGTCCATCTTATAAGTCAATGGCACGTCTGTGTCATTCCTATATCCACATCAACCTTCCTTCCACAATAGGTTAAAAAATGCCATCTTCCGTTGCATCCACTCGCCGATTCCCGGGCCCTGTGTCGCAATACGTAGAGTACAGAGCAGCCTCAAGTACAGCCCCAAGGAACGTGTATGGTCTTCCCGCTCATAAGCCCTTGTTCCGAATCCGTCAAATGTCTCGTATACAGTCATTACAAAACCAATAATGAATGTCTCACTCGGACCTTCTTCAGATTTGGTGATTATGAACCCTAGAAACCAACTACTTTACTTGCGAGGTACTGAGAATTAGCCCAATCGAACAAGCTCTTGCAATTTCAAGGAGTCGCGCGTCCCGGGACTGGTGACCTGGGGCGCTTGAGCCGCTACAATACCACATAGTAGCGACATCTTAACACGCAGTACTTACCGGATCCCATCCCGACACGGCCGAGAATCCCGAAGCCTCGCAACCCGGGTCCGAACCAGAGATGATGTTGTTAGAGCCTATCGCCGCCGTAGCATAAATCCAGGGATTGAGGAGGCCGAGTGGTGATCTTCTCTGTGAGATGAGGAACTCGTTCGGGTGGGAGACGACTCCTGCGGCGGTCTGTCACTGAGTGAGCTGGGTCGTGGGATACTCACCGTGGTGAAAACTTACCGTAGCTGAGCACCTTGTACCATTAGCAAGGATATTAACACCGCCGAGTACGACTTGGAAGCCCACCGCTTCGGCTGACATGTGTGAGTACACCCGGCCCGAATGGCTACGTGTCCGTGAGCTCTTTGAAGTTTCCGATTGTCAAGGCAAATGACAAGCTTATAGGGTTCGGGATGCTTGCTACCAATACTCTGGAGATACACAGAGACCGGTCCATTTTGGTGGGCTAGGCGCGAGAAGTGGTTTTGAGAACCCTCCACCCGAGAAATTGGCTGCCACCTCAGGGCCCGCTTAAAACGTGCCGCCGACGGCCGAAATGAAAGGGCCTCATAAATCACCACCAATTAAATCGCATTTACTTGTCATGAAAAAAAGGAAGGTAACCCATATGATGCAGGGAAAGTTGGGATCAATTGAGGCTTGGTGGTGCTAGAGTCGTTATTTGGGGGGGATGGCACCGCACCAACTCCAACGTCACCGCTCCCAACGAGGATGCTGACGTCCCTCGCGCCAAGCTGGACAAACTGGTTGGATGCGGACGTCGCATAGTCCTGTGGGGACCGTGCGCTCGTCTTCGCCATACGAGGTATTCGTGGTCGGGTCCAGCTATCAGGATTGAATTGCAGGGAGCCTCCTGTGCCGTAGTAAATGTTTGGTGTCGGATAGGTGATTGCTTCGGTGTATTGGGTATTAAAGTTGGCCTGTACGGGTATATGTACAAGTCACGTACACACCTGCGGAGAGTAGCGGATGCACCTCCACAGTGGGAGGAAGCGTCGCATGAACGCTATCAAGTCCGATTGGCTTGAAAACTGTTGTAAGTCTCTGTGTTATACAACCGGCGTAAGTCTATCAGCGTTATTATGTTCGGAGGCGTCGCACCGTTCAGAACCAGATACGAAGTTTGCAAAAGAGTGCGTGGCGAACTGAAGTACGTTGTCGGGGCGACAGTCTCTACATACTCGTGCAGGACAGTGGGAAGGGAAGCGCGTAACCAATCGTATGAAGAATGATATCCGTCTCGGTGTGTCGATAGACCTGGTATGATGCGCCAAGAAGTGTGTTTGCCTGGGCCAGCGGTACTTTAGAGATGGTTAGCCAACTACCACTGTGTGTGATTGAGGCCGAAGAAGGATGGATCCCGTCGTAGTCATTGCGAGCCAAGAGTTGATGAGTTTGCGAGTAACCCGGTGTGGCGTAACGAGCGCAACAACTTTGTCTTTGGATAAGTGCGCGCCGTATCTGCACAGCACCATATGCGTATGTGAATAGTCACACACAGAATTACAAAGTGATGGGGGCGTCCTTTGGATGCTTGGAGTCACTGACCTTGTAAAGTGCTTCGGTCGAAACGTCCTCGTGATGCGGCTTGGGCACAATGCGTAGATCGATGGCCGAACTAGATGGTGGATGACTGTGGTGTTCCCACCTCTCAGAAGTGGTGTACCGTGAGTGCTTCGTCCTCATGTCGTCTCGATGCGTAGCGGTAGGAAAGGCGGTGCCAGTGTCAAGACTCGGAGAGGCGGGAACCGGAGGTGTGTCAGCGTGACGAAGCATAATCGGCAATGCCGGAAAAGGAGGGGGAGAAAGAATGAACAATGATCTAGAGACAGCAAGAGACCGCTGACTCGGAAGACCAGGACTATTACATTCTCGCTGTAAATTGAGAGACCAGGAGAACGGGGTGTTAACCGCCGCGAGCAATCCTTGTGTGATGCATTTGGATAGTCCTTCAAGGAGGGTCAGTACTGGTACCCCTAGATGCCAGCTGGACATTTTGCTCTTTCTCACCGCAGTTCCACGGCAACGTCAAGCACCGTGGAGGACACCATGACACAAACGACTACTGTAGTGATTGGGACGGCGACGATCGTGCGATGATTGGCGAACAGGTAATCTACTTAGCCGCCAAGTCATACTATAAGCAAAAGAGCAACAGATAGCGATTCCAACGTCCCGTCATGATGTCCGTGACACCGTGCGGCCTCGTGCGCAGCGGCTATCCCTTTAATCATGGCATGGCGAAGTGGTCATGGTTCAAGTAAATACCCAAACAACTCCGTCGTTCGCTAATGTTGAATCGGGCCGGTGGAGACTAGATAAAAAATTGGGCGGACCCCGCGGACCGGCCACACGGATGATGTCTTTTTTGGAACTCTGCACTATTCCGTGTTTAGAAACGGGGGACGGATAGCGGCAGTGGAAATGCGAAAGTGCCGCACCAGAAGTAGTCAGTAAATCTTGTCGGCAGTGGGCGACTTTATTATAATATTTGGAAGCATCGGTGGGGGGAAAGGCGTTTTGACTTCCGGTAGTGGCAAAAAACTGGAGTCCACAACGTGGAACCAACTCCAACGCGGGAACTGTGTGGTGTGTCAGAAGGGTTGCAAGTGGGTAATATTTTTTGTCGTAAACAGGACGATACGAAGCGCGGAGAAAACATTTCGATGTGGCTCTCGAGAAAGAAAACGCTATTGACAAACAAGTATGATATGACCACGGTAGTCTATGTGGGAGAGGTAATTGTCACGTAGATCTGAGCATGGCGTGGCAATTGTGACAGGGAAACCGTTGTATTATGACGAATAACATACAAGCATCGCGGTATCGATTCACATGGGTTGACAACAACGCGCAGACTGGGATGTGCATTTCTGCGATGGGGGCGGTGGTGGTGACTGGAAGTCTGTACAATATTGCCCTGGACTGTCAGTAGGGCATGGGGGTGGGACTAAAGAGACATCTGGCATATTGTGATTCATCCACGACGTGTGTTGTGAGATTGTTTCACCGCATACTAAATAATTAAAGTCGTGGAGAGTATGGCCAGTGACCGCCATGATTGGTGGCCGCTCGTTATAACGATCAATGTCAGGAGTGGTGTTTAAGCTCTGGTGCACAGAGGTAAGTCGCGAACGGCGTCTGCGTGGAAATATCTTTGGCCGCGGAGTGGCATGTGTTCGCTCAAAGAGGCCGCATTTGTTGCAGAGCTGTAATTATGTGAGTTCAGTAACCTAGAAGATTACGCAAGACACACCATCTTCCCGGGATTGAGCTTAGAGCGCCGCCATGTCTTCGTTTCAGCGGCTCTACAGTTGAAGCAAAGGCGATGTATGCCGTTACCGAGTTTCATCCTTGCGTCGTCCGTGTAGATTGTCCCGAAGGTTTGGAACTTAGGAAAGGGTTCATCAATTTTGCCGCTAAGGGGGTGAGATGGCGAGATAGGAAGGCTAAAGGGGCACCCTGGGATACGCTCATCGTGTCCGCGTATAGAAGCAGAAAACCGCCAGCCATCGCAGCAGTCATCAGGGTCACGATGGGTATACTCGTGGACCGTGCTTTTATGTGCAACTTGTTCTGGGTTAGATCCAGCGGCGGAAACATCCATGACAGGACCCGTCTCGAAAGAGATTTGCTGTGAAAAGTGTAAGGGTGGCTGGTAAGACGCTGAGATCGGCAGGTGAGTTGGTCGAGGAAATTTCCCAAATGCCTCGCTGTCTGCGTTTCTGACGATGTGCAACAATGAACAAATATTGTCGGATCAAGCCAAAAAGTAGATACCTATCAGGGAGAGTGCCTAGCCACGGATGGTGAGCAGGGGCGAAGCTCATTTCTAGACGGAATGACTTTGACTGGTTGATATTGGAGAGTGTCACCCGGATTTACGACGGTTTGCTTGTTGCTGCTTGCTGAACTATCAAAGTCGAGGAGACGAGTCCCTTTAGGTCAAGGGTGGGGTTGGGGATAAACCCATGATATTGATATACTGCGATCTTGACGAGTTTATAGGTTGAGGGACAATGCGTCGGGCATGAGGGCGTCCATTGATGTGATTTCAGACAGCTCTTGATAAGCCATAGAATATGACTTGAAACAGAGCAACGTGATCCAGAGCGTAAGCAGCCTCCTTTTGACACGCCAAGTTAATGAAGGGGAAGGGCCGGCGGCGGCGGCAGTCCCTGAAACGGATGACAAAACATACTTGACAACCATGGGGGCGGTGTGGGAGCACCCATGGATCAGAAGGTCATGAACTACCAATATAATTCAGAACCTCTTCTCTTCTGCAGATGAATTTGATATTGCATAGCGCTTATGTGCGACTTGAACGTGCTTTGAAAGGTCATGAACCCTGATGCTGGCCATAGCTCGTTCAGCGACAAGCCCAACAACCGCTCCACAACTAACGAGGAAGAGGTGGAAGAGGCGATATATGCCGTGTTACTGTCTTAAGGCTGGGAGCGCCGTCCTAGAAATGGGGCCACCATGAGCCTGATTCAGTTCTTTGCAGATGATATTGAGCAGTATGCACGAATAGCCATGCTCCGGAAACATTCCCGAAGCACGGGAAGGCCACTTTGTAGACACGGCGTATCACTGATGTTGACGCAGCTGCCACGGTCTGTGAATTGCCCCTGAAGTGCCTGGACAGTGCTGAGATTCTCATCTCGAAATGTTTGAGGTACAGTCCAGTAGAGTGCGGGTGACTGAAATTGTGCCAGCGTGGCAGGCATTGGGGAGCACCGGTCCGGCGGCCCACAGCCCACGGTGAGATTTTTTTTTTTGATTAGTTGAACTTTATCCCGTGCGATGATCGTACAGCTTCCTCTCCTTTTTTTGTCTCAGAGGTCGTGTGCATGATTACTAGTCACATCGTACATCCTTAATTTTCCCTGTTGTCAAGTCCTTCTACTGCCCTCCACAAGGTTATCAATTCATTCGGCGAAGGTTCAACGCTATCACGACTCGAACGAGACAGAAAACTACACTAGGGCTTCCTCCTCTCGCCTCACCGCCGCAAGTGATATCTTTCTTTGCGGTCCTTCAGTTTTACCGCTGTAAAACCAGGCCACTCCTCCAGAATATCACCGGTTCAAATTCCGCTAATGGAGTGGAGACGCGTACAATTTGAAACTCTGACTATGCTGTATTCACGGAATGTGTGGCCTAACAATAGGTCACCTTTCGACTGAACGGAATTTCCATTGGGATGAATATCCCAGCATGGAGTACCCTATCTCCCATTTCATGGCTTAAGGGCCATGGTAGTTCGCCTCTTCGACATCCCTTTATAGATGCCTTAGTTGATGCAGCCCGCTGCTCTCGTCACTGGACTGTTGTTACCTTACCTCCATTGATAGATGTCTGGACATGGATAACACTGATATCTTACGTTGCTGTATCTTTGGCAATAACAACAAAAATGGGCATACCAATCGGCCAAATAGATCTGTCACTCGCAAATCGATTATCAGTCTCTCAATGCCCTCTCGGTTCCGATGGTATTCTTGCGCATGGGCACATCTTCCGATGTTACATCGCGGTTTTTCCGATAAGTTCCCTAAGTAATCCCCCCTTTTCGGCCCTGCCCAGTCTTCTCACGCGCTCTCTCGGATGAACCCGTCTACACACGGCACATTGCGGCTTCTTGTATGTCCTCTTGAAGTATTTTCCCTTCCCAATCACTTATTTTAGATATAATGACAGCATTCATACTCTTCCTGCTGTCCGCTTGCGCGGAGAGGGGTGTCAGCTATTAGATTTGGTCCGCAAGCAACCCAAGAGGTACACCTCTTCCGTAGCAAGAATTGTGTTCAAGTGGTTCCTCCAGCCTATATCAAGACTTTCGACGTGAATTCAAAGGA
>Ga0307512_10000515_pt1 | contig 56932 bp, 53 predicted proteins | sample 14_EM_MG_FD_200267 | JGI IMG/M metagenome (GOLD analysis project Ga0307512, IMG submission 200267) | Populus trichocarpa ectomycorrhiza microbial communities from riparian zone in the Pacific Northwest, United States - 14_EM | ecosystem: Host-associated > Plants > Roots > Unclassified | place...
GATCATTGGCTGTCAAATACCTAATTTTGATGATGTTCAATTATGCAACTGCAAAAACAAGAACATTATATAAATCTACAGATGGACCCGCTGTGCGACCCGCTGACAACCCGCCCAATCCAGACAGGTTGGGAGATTTGCATCGAACCGTACCCGAATCGACGGTTCGGGTGTGTTGACAACCCGGACCGCCAATTTGGCAATGGTTCGGTTCTGACCCGGACCCGGACCCGAAGTGACGGTCCGGAACCGTTGCTAACACTACTTCTCAGGTGCGGCCCAACTTCCATCTTCAATTCCAATTCTTTATCTCTTGTCTATTTCAGGCGCACCAGATACTAGAGGCACAAAAGAAATAGGGATATTCACGGAATCATCAATGTTGAATAATGTGAAGTTGATTGCACAAGAGAATTGCTCTCAACTTCTCGACTCTCCTGAGACAGATGCAGTACGGTACATCGCGAATCACCTAGGGATACAAAGACTGTCTAAGCGATATCGAGTTGATGTATCGTGTTCTGAGACATGGCTCACGTATTTCGGGCTTTCCCAAAGCATTCAGCCGATTATTTCCTCACACAAGAACGATGTTCAGGCACACCTCTAATCCACTCTACTGTCGAGGTTGATGGTCTCAGATTTGACAATGCACACATACTCTATCCAACATGCATTTTTGACCCACAGCAACTCATTGTTTAGATATGATCCCATTACAGGCAGGCCTCTGAACCGTGTATGCCCGCATCGCATTGCCCTTGAACGATTCAATTTGCTCCATTCCAACCATATGTTCTCCTTCCAGAATGCATTTAATCTGTTGCTGCCATCAAACCCAGAGTGTCACCTGTCAGACAATAAATACTTAGGTGCAGGTAAGACTCATCCTGCTCATGCTAAGTCAATATCGGAATATATGCTTTCTTGGTAAGTGCCGGCCGCATCTTGAATGCCGTTACTGGCATGCTCCGTATCAACCATTCCGTTAATGGAAGGTATCCACCACATGTTTACTGTAGATGCCCAGCCCTGGGTGATATGTTACGACACTTCCCTGGATTTTCACTGAGAAGTATGTTCAGATTTTACACTTTCAAGACTCTAAAATAGCTTCTGTCATTAGGGCTCCATAATCGAGCTGCACCTTGACAGAGTGTACCTGAAGAGAGAGCTTCTGCTCAGCGATACTGCAGAGGACCGGCAAATCCTGCTCACTTCTATTCCACATTTCCCTGGATAGGCTTAAATTCACAACGCTTCTGAAGCATCCGTAACTACAGATTGACTAACATTTATATTGGAGCCGCCAGAAGCCCGTATCTGAATATAGATGTTGAAATGATTATCATCAAGAGAGATCGACGAGATAGGATCACAGTGCCAGTCTCAGCTCAATGGCTCAATCTGTGACCAGCAAGCTTTGGCCCACCGCATATCGTGAGCGCCTGAAGTTCGTGACAAAGCATAAACAGACATTATCTGATTGCCGCCAACATCCAATTCCCAAGTGTGCAACAAGTTCAAATTGTGATTAAAGCTCGAGTTAAGAACAGGCAGTATTTGAGAGTACAAGTAACTGTCAAAGTCAGGCAAGCCTAGAAACCCAGCCATTACATTAGATTGTATCCTGCATGCAGATTCAAATCTCGCAGCACCTCAATTGGCTGGATCTGCATGCTGTTATTGGTCTTTCCACTCGCAGATGATCCCTCGTGACATATTCATCTCGTTCTTACAAGATATGAAGCGCAACATATCGATGTGAGTGCCAATTAATGACCGATTTGCTAGCAATCTTGGCATTGACAAAACTGCAATCGATTAGATTACCCTGGATTCTTCATCATACATTTACCACTGTTCCTCGATGTTGAATCTCACCTTTCTTAATCCAAATCCTCTGTCCTCTCTCAACTTGACTGCATAGATATTGTCATTCAGCTAACTCGGGACCTCTGAAAGTGAAGTTCTACACACGACATTGCTTAATTGACCACCAAATTTGCTGCAGCATCCTAAAACAACAGAATATAATCAAAACAGGGTGTCCTTCCGACTGGTATACCACATTCGGAGACTCATATTTATCAACTATCCACCACACACTCAGTTTGAACCCATGTAACTTCAACTGTTGCCTCTCACCAAGGTCCCAACTGTATTCTCCATCCAAGTTGTACATGAATCTTCAACACACCGACTATTCTGTGGCACACAGTCACCACGCACATGCTGCAAATGGAGGTATAATGAACAACCATTGGCGGAGTCATATGCAGGGGTGAGAATGATCAACCCATTTCTCAGTTTCCCATCTCCAGTCCTGAGAGTTCGATAGCCATTCCACCATGTCAATATCTTGAGTTCTTCAGGTAGATCTTGTTCAATTCTGGGTTTGTTGGCTTAAACCAACCTCAAATTCTTACATCAATAGCATACTTGGATACGGGTGCTACCATGGGGGAATTGAATGCAAGAACAATACATCTAATCATATGCAGCTAACACTTCCTAAATTGCAACAAAGAACTAGCATCAGCACTATAAATATAAACCGCTGACATGTATTCTGCACTCTTTCCAGGAATGAGGCTAATTCAATCCTGCTTGACTGCATGTTACTTTGATGCCCTGTTTTCCCATTATTCTATTCTACTTCATGCTATATTGGCCCTTATACCGTTACCTCTACATTCCCAACTGCACTTTGTCAAACATGGAACCTACGGCCAGCCAGGTGAGGAATTACTATTCACAGACGAATTAGAAAGCACAACTTGAGAGAGCACTTGCACATGCGTTGCAGAACACAGCCAGTCTTCATTGCCAATGAAGTATTTGAACATCCAACATAGCATTCGAGGATTGTGTTGCAGATAGCTAATGTCCGGGTTGAAATGATGATAAAGCAGGATGATGACGATATCAATTGGAAGATTAGCAATGACTAAAGTCAGGAGCTGGGAGAGGCTACCTTCCCATCCCATATCGAAGAAGATGATTTGGACATCCGGCAAGAGGTCCTAGATCTTGTCCAGGTGTGCTGTGATAAGATAATTCCAACTACAAGGGTTCCACTGCCAAAGAAACTTAGCCGTCCAGATATTGTTATTGCCCTCCCTCCGCATCCAACACTACGACTCCAGCCGGGGTGATAGCACCCCCTGTGCTCAAACGCCAAAAGTCAGTCATCAACACAATACGTGAGTCTGACGGTGAACAGGCGCTCCCGCTTCCCAAGCCCGGAGGATTGCAGGATCTTCCTCAACCACCGGCCGGCGGAGATTACACCGTTCCTCAATACCAAAAGGCTACTTGTGTGGTAGCGAAATGGTTCATGGAGGCAATGGTATTCACAAGACACCCTGGCCAATGATTTCCAATAAAATGTACTCAATGGTTGACAAAGCTTTGAAACTGTCCATTGAAACCAAGGATTGTCAGCGTGAATCAGCAGGTGCTCCTTTTGGTACTTCATCTATGTGTGAATTGCCCAGGGGTCCCTCTGTTAAATTCGATTGGCGTACCCAAGAAGCTGTATGAGTACATTCTGTTTTCTACTCCTTGATTGGACTTAGGCTGATACTAAAGCTACAAACATACATCCTTAAAACTAAAGATTGGTACCACACGTGGGTGCTTAGCACATGAAGCTCTTCAAACTAGTGTTGTAACAGTGATAAGTGACCCGGGCCGGGTAATGGTGGTTGAATTTTGTCAGCTCCCTACGCGCCTTTGAACTCTACCAATAATCCTACCTATACATCAACATCTACTATCACTCCCAACAACGTTTGCAACTGAATTCCAATGATTACAATACGTATACCTATTAGGGTGAACGCAGGCATACACACACTTACATTATGATCACCATCTCAATAAACGAATACGTTTCGCTCACAAGATTACTTGTTGGTGTCACGGCGACAAGTGACCCGAGGCCAGGTAACTGCCATTGTAAATAGATCGCACGGTACGAAACTGCGATCTGTATGGCATATCGTACCACTGTACTCTCCGTCTCTACTCACTCGCTCTCGTGTGCTACCTTATACCATTTCAGTCGTCTGCCGTCAAGCGTAGGTGTACGTGCTAGCACAGTATATTGGATTTTCAGGTATCGGATATGTTTTGCACACAAGGATATACGAGGTTCACCAACAGGTTCAAAAAAGGACGCAAGCGACACGATATGAACAGCTTGCACATCGATTCAACCGTCAATCATCTACTATCCCTCCTGAAACCTCTGCCAGAGGTCAATTGAGCTTGGCTGGTATACATTCGAACACTGAAAACCTACAATCCCCTCATGGCTGAGAAACTCCTATTCTCAGCCTAGGAGCCTCCAAACTTCCTGAGAATCAGATCCACGAAGCAGACGATCTCAACAACGAAGAAAACACTGCCAACATGGATGGTGCGCTGAGTGAAGGCCTAGGCGAGAACAAGACAGACGTCCTGGGTGCCAATGCGAGCGAGCCCGAACCTACCATTGAATCCGAGATCGCATCAATGGGAAAGATCATGGAGGAACAGTGCGAAATCCTCAACAATGCCATTCAACAGAATACTCCACTATATGTGCAGAATGCCGAGCCGATGGAAGCAAACCAGGAATACCGTAGAGGATGAATTTGACCGGAAGCAACGAAAACAAAAATCATCGATATGACCCATCCTGAACGGTACTCCGGCAGAGCAAAGGAGCTTGACAACTTCCTCGACAAATTACGAACTATCTTCCGATCCCACGCGCACTTATTTCCGCACGGAGATCCTGACAAAATCAAGTATGCATCTAGCCTTTTGGGCACATGGCACAAGCACCCGGACCCTGCACGGAGGCAGAAACAGATGACCGATCCGGTGGAGTGGCTTTGAGACCTACGGACAGGCAGAGACTCCTATTTGCAAGACTTCGAGGCCATCTCGGAAGAAATGTAAAAGATATTTGCCGACAATGACCAACAACTGAACAGTGCAATGCACTGACTGACCGACTTCCCCCAAGGAGCAAATGGACAGGTGACAGTGTAAGCCAATCGAATCAAAGTATATTGCAGGGCAGCGGGATAACTCCCGTAGAACATCAAGCACCTTGACAAAATCTCTTCCAGCGGAATATGACCAGGACTAAAGTCTAATATCAAGCCGCTGACCTCGAAGACCAGTAGATTTGAAAGTATGGAAGACCTTTTCGACGGCGCCGCCAATTCAGAAGTCAACCAGGACGGCAACAACCCCCAACCTCAGCAGCCACAACGACAACAAAAGCAGTCGGGAATATCATCTCAACAAGGCGGCAAGAAACGCAACTTCCGACCATACATATCTGATCTGGCAGAAGCACCGAAGCTCGACTAGTCAAAGTCAGACAAGGATGATAAAGGCACTCCAGCGCCTTGTGTCTCACCAGAGAAAAATGAAACTCGCATGATGGAAGGAAGATGCATACATTGGGGATGACCGAACGATAAAACATTGGGGTGCACAAAGTATACACGTGCCAACTTCCCCGAACACCTTGCTCCTCCAGGAGATAGAAAACAAATCATACACCAGTACTCCTTTGATAGTCAACAACCAAAAAACTAGCCTACCTCTCTCGGTATCTAGCTCGGGGGGAGAGGATTGTCGCACGGGAGGTTGGATTGCAGTCATTCGGTACGAGGGCGTTGATGGCAACACGAGAGGAAATTCAACCGCATCGCATTTCACTAAGGCCGAGGGTTCTCTGAGAGAGCCCGAAAGCTCTTATGTCAAGTCAATATTTGGGTGGAGTGGCAAGACCGGATTCTTCGCACATTGTCCGCGAAGTCCAGATACGAGATCAACACGGAGAGTTGCAGCATCAGCAAAAAACATTTCCGTCCGGGCGGAATGGCTGCGTTAGAGCGGACGCGCTCCGTCAGAGCCGTTAGAGACACTCTGATGGCGGGTTACTCCGCGCCTGGCGTCCAATCCACACGTCGCGTTGCATATCGCCCTCCGATCGCCGTTTCCTGTCGCTCTGTCGGTGTCCTATTTTAAACAAACACTCTGGCGTTGTGGCTAACAGTGACAATATGTCGGACTGGGTGCATTGGGTACACGCTTGCATCGGGATTGCAATAGGTGACGCTGCGAAAATCTCTCCTCACATTCCTTCTACATTAAGCTCGGGGAGTGTAGGGAGAAGGTGGGAAGATATGATACAACGTGGCCGTGATAGTGCGAGTTTGAGGATGCACTGGGAGGCCGTGATCGAGCGAGTTTGGAGATGCACCTGAAGGCCGAGATCGAGTGAACTCAGGGATGCACTTGGAGGCGGAGATCGAGTGAACTCAGAGATGCACTTGGAGCCCATGATCGAGCGAGTTTGGATATACACTTGAAGGCCGAGATCGAGTGAACTCAGAGATGCACTCTCAGGTTGTGACCGAGCAAGTTTGGAAATGCACTTGCAGGCTATGATCGAGCGAGATTGGAGGAGTACTTGGAGGCGGTCAATTTGGAGGGAGGCGCGACGGCAGCTGAGACTCTATTCATTGGTCAACTTGTAATTGTCGGAATGTAGAGAGTTGAGTACAACATCCGGCGAGAGATGAGAAACTGGCTATGAGCGTGAGACTGTCGATCTTGGGATGATGCTGCACTTGGTATATGCTGTACTCCGTGTTAACTCATGATTATGGCATGGAGAGATACAGAGGGATGACATAACTTCGTGTTCTTAGAGAGATCAGAGGAGATGGGGGAAATCATCATGAGAAACTGGGATTTGAGAGAATTTCGGATGCGAGTCAATGTACCATCCCCGATGAGGTCGGTAAGAAACCCGATCCGGCAGGCAATATCACCGATATGGGGTCTTCTAAACCCAATCAGGAATGTCATACTCCTGATTTCTCATAGCCGCTCGGATTCTCCATATCGTTCTCATGTCCATCCCCCATCTCCATCTTTCTTGTCCACAACTCTACCATCATCGCAAGAACACAAAGTTAAGTCATCCCTCTCTATCTCTCAATGCCATGATCATGAGTTAACACCGAGTACAGCATACACCTAAGATTGTCTGTTGTCCCTTCATTCACACGATTTCGTGTTGACCCCTGCATGTAGCTTCAGCTTCCGGCGTACCTCCCTACCGATCCACCGCCACCAGCCAGTTCTCCATAACACCTTCAAAGGTGAAGTGACCTTGTCACATTCCCACGGATTCGAGTTAACTAACCGATGAATCGAGTCTCAGCACCTGGCGAGCCTCCCACAAACCGCCTCCCACCGACCGCCTCCAGATCGACCACCTCCAAGTACTCCTCCAATCTTGCTCGATCATAGCCTGCTACAAGTGCATCTCCACTATCGCTCGATCACGGCCTCCCAGTGCACCTCCAAACTCGGTCGATCATGACCTCCAAGTCCAGCTCTCAGTTCACTCGATCTCGGCCTCCAAGTGCATCTCCAAACTCGCTCGATCACGGCCTCTAAGTGTATCTCCAAACTCGCTCGATCACGGCCTCCCAGTGCATCTCCAATCTCGATTGATCACGGACTCGCAGTGCATTTCTCAGTTCACTCGATCTCGGCCTCCAAGTGCATCTCCAAACTCGCTCGATCACGGCCTCCAAGTGCAGCTCTCTGTTCACTTGATCCCGGTCTCCAAGTGCATCTCCAACCTCGATTGATCACAGCCTCCCAGTGTATCTCTGAGTTCACTCAATCTTGGTCTCCAATTGCATCTCCATACTCGCTCGATCACGGCCTCAAAGTGCATCTCTGAGTCCACTCGATCTCGGCCTCCAAGTCCATCTCCAAACTCACTCTGTCACGGCCTCTCAGTGCATCTCTGAGTTCACTCAATCATTATCTCTAATTGCATCTCCAAACTCGCTCGATCATGGCCTCGGAGTGTATCTCTGAGTTGTAGATTGGTAGCCATATCGATACATAGATACATAGCTGAGAATACAACCTGAATACATCAGTTTTACAAATCGTTGCACGATTAGTAGTAGCTATGAGTTCGAGGCGTACCAGCAGCGTTCCCAAAGAAGATGTTGTGTTTCCAAGAATGCACTACTGTGATTCGAGGTGCTCGCAGACGCTCCCAGGTTTGTCGCCGGCGCTCCCAGGTGCTCTGCAATGCAACGCGACCCGTCGCATGGGAGATGGGAAGCCTGTAATTCTCTGTCAGAGGGTACGAGGTTCCGTCAGAGCCGTCAGAGCCGTGCGGAACACCCGGGTGTTTCAGACTGACACTAGGGTTGATGCTGATGAGCGAATACCAGCAATCGTCCATTGCGGTGCTACAAACAACTTTATATCTCCGCAACATCTCAATAGACTTGGACTACCCCACGAAGCGGTGCACATCACAACTCATGGCCTGGACAGTCAGCTGATCGCGCATGCGAGGGAGAGCCGCAAAACGGAGATGATGGTCCAATAATGAGATCATTCAGCCCTTGTCCAGGGACCGGAGGTGCTAGTTGTCCCAATGTGGGCATACGATCTAGTTGTGGGATGACCATGGTTCAAAATCCCCAAGCCGGAGATCGACTGGGCTAACGGTCGATTAACTTTATTCAGAACACCAAGTAGCCAAGGGCAGGCACGCAGATGAGGTATGATAGTGCAGGTGTACGAAGGTCAGGATGACGAAAGTACTAAAGTACAGTGGCCACACATTGGTGGGAGTACGTCGATGTTCAACTTGATGTCGGAGATGCCGGTGGATCCAGATGGGAAACCCAGGAAGAGTGGAGAGGACAGTCCTACTCAAGATATGGAAATACTTGGAGCAACTGGATTCGACCATCTCTGAGCTAGTGATGAGACCATTCAGACATTCGCCCTACGAATCGGGGAATCCAGTTGACTGCTGGGAGTGACTATGGTGGTAACCACTTTTGAAGATCCAGGTGAAATCGAGACTGTCAACCCAAAGCCCTGGACGAGCAAGCAGGGAGCAGCGGCGGTATTTGGGGCAGAAGAGCATCCTCGGATCCTTCAATGACTGCGACCGGCTTGTCGAGTCACGATGGGAGTTGTCGACTAGCGGGGTTTGGCTCATTTCTGGGCGAACCGCTTGACCTGCATTTCCTGGGCATTGCTTGCCATAGTCCGGAATCCCAAGTGTAGGTAGAAGGCTAACACGCGGATGCTGGAACACGTACGGTTCATACTGATGAAGGAGGTCGTATCCGCGTCTGATCAGTGTTTTCACCAGTCCGGATGGACCCGGTCTGGGGTAGGGCTCAGTATGGTCCGGTCCAACCGGAAGGTCAGACTGCACCGGACCACAAACAGGCAGTCTTGGACTGGACGGGCTTGGTCTGGACTAGTCCATTCCTACTAATGGTAGTTATCCAGATTTGGTATGGATCCTATCAGGTGACCGCCAAAACCATGATTCGTCCCTCCTTTTAACCACTGGGCACATACGAATGGATATCTAGAGTACAATTATTCTAGTATTGTGTGGGTTTCCAGTCCAAAGGGCATATTTACTCCATTCCTAACCTGATTTCAGCAAGGATAAACCTTACCCTGCAATGCGCCCAGGACCAGTCCAGACTGAGTCTGGACCGGTCCGATGAAATTTCGCACTAGTCCGATTCCAGTCCGAAAAATCCTTGGACCTTACTGGACTAAACCCGGACCGGACCAGTCCAGACTGGTCCACCCCCGGACCGGTGAAAACACTCCGTCTGATACAAGGACTATGTGGACGTCTTCAGTAATGATAGAGCAGAGACTCAAGCACTGCACCGTCCAATTCACGACGTGATTGACCTGGAACCAGGCATCAACATACAGTACGGCCGAATCGGTAACCGTTCGGAAGTCGAGTTGAAATCTCTCAAAGCCTACATCGAATCAAACCTAGCGAATGGATTCATCCAGCAATTATCATTGGCCGCGGCAGCACCAATCTTCCTTGCGAAGAAGAATGACGGCGGCCTACAACTGTGTGAGGACTACCGAGCTTTCAACAGAGCCAAGGTGAACAACCTATACCCTCTCTCACTCATCTCCGGGATGCTTGACTGGTTGCGCAGAGCTCGGATCATCATGAAACTAGATATTCAGAATACCTATCAACTCATCCGAATTAAGGAAGGGGACAAGTAACAAACCGCATTTCAGAGCAAGTACCGTCAGTTCGCATCGCAAGTTGTGCCGTGCGGGTTGACAAACACGCCAGGTTCAATACAAGAGTATATCGACGACTGTTAACGGCCTTTCATTTAAAATGTCGCTGTGTGATACCTTGATGACATAGTGATATACTCGACCAAGGAGTGGGAGCACGAAGAACAGATAAAGGGCTCGAACGGCCTCAGGTATTTGGGCTCTACGCCAATCCCGAGAAGTGCCATTTCGGAGTCACAGACGACGTCTTCCTCTGGTTCGTCCTCAGTCCGGATGGGATCGGCATGGAATCAGACTGTATATCAATGATCTTGCATTGGACAACCCCAGAGTCCGTTCATGACGTGCAGGTGCTGCCCAGATTCACAAACTTCTGACAGCGGTGTCTAAGGAAATATCGACAGGTAACCACACCAATGTCAGACCAGCTTAAGACAGCAGTGCCATCCACAACGCCCAAGCAGATCGAATCGGAATGGACTCGGGATGCCAAACTTGCGTTCCGGAATCTGAAATGGGCCTTCACCGATGCATCAACTTTGAACCATTTCGATCCGGCAACGCCGGTTATTCTGCAGACCAATGCAAGCCGCTTCACCAGAGCCGGCATTCTCAACGAGTATGACAGTTTCGGGATTCTCTGCCAGGTCAACATCTACTCTCGAAAATCCACATGTGATGGACAGAACTACGCCACGTATGATCGGGAGATCAGTGCCATTGTGGAGACTACGATTCAATGGCGCCACTACCGCGAGGGAGCAAATCATATGGTCCTCATACAATGCAACCATAACAACCTCGAATACGTCCAAATGTCAGAAGTGCTATCCCGGCAGCAGGGTAGATGGGCGGAAATCATCCCTTCGTACCACTTCGTTATTCAACAAGTGGAAGGGAAGAAATGCCCAGCAGACAGACCATCGGAGAGACCCGACTATATGATCGGCTACAAGAGTATCATGGCAAAGCTCCTGGCCACCTTAGCAGCGACCACCATCACCGAATCACATGATGACCATCCACCGGAAATCAACGCAGCCCAGGAAACCGACTTGGTGGCCATGGAAATACGGGCGACCTTGGTCGATGGTTCAACCGCAGATGAGAGTGGATGGAGAGCAATCGAGAGATGTCTGACATATGAGGAGAAGGAATACGTCCACGCGGCATTCCACAGTAGAGAGACCAGCGTTGTCCGCCACCACCCCGAATCAGGTCACTTCGGAGCTCTGAATACTGCCAATCTCGTGTCAGGAGATGTTCATTGGCCTGCGATGTTGTCAGAGATATGGAAGTACGTTGCGGGCTGCGAGTTCTGCCACCCAATCAAAGCACCATATCACATATGTTAGGACTCAACATGCCTCTGTCAGTGCCTTTTCGTCACTGGGAGAGACTTACCATGGATTTCGTTACCGACTTGCCTCAGTCAACCGCATCAGGATACAACGAGATCTTGGTTATCGTCGACTGTTTGCCTAAAATGGCATTCTACCTCCCCTGTAGAAAGGACATTGACTACCCAGAGCTAGCATGAATGTTCTTTGAAAAAGTGATCTGCAAACGAGGCATACCGGACAATATCACCAGCAATCGCCGCGAGGAGTTTATCAGTCGATTTTGGAACGGAGTTTGCTCCCACCTCAGTGTCAATCAGTGCCTCTCAACCGCCTTCCACTTGCATACGGTCGGACAAACCGAGAGGCAGTACCAAACGATGGAGCAGTACCTCGAAGCATTTTCCAATGACGAGCAGGACTACTTGGTTGAAATGTTTCTGCGGGGGGATTTTGCCTACAACAACTGCATCCACCTTTCGACCCTGATGACACCTGTCTGGGCACACTACTATTACCATCCTACAATGCAGTTTAAGCCTCCCAAGGGCCCCAGGATCTGATCACAGGCGCAGGCAGACTCGGGAATGGCAGGTGTGGAAGAGACTCACAGAATTCCTCGGGAAAACATAATCGAGGCTGACCAGGGACAAACAAAGTATGCCGGCGGAAAACTGATGACTTTTGCAGTTGGAGACAAAGTATGGCTATCGAACAGGAATTTGGAAACATCCAGGCTTTCAATGAAGCTCAATTACAAGCGCACGGGACCATATACAGTAACAAAGATTATCAAGAAGAATGGTTAGAAACTAGACTTACCGAGTACGATGCGGATTCATAACGGGTTCAATGTGTCGCTTCTCGATCTTTACACACCGCCAGTCGGAGGTCAGCCATCTTGACAACCGCACCCAATGATAGTTGAGGAAACAGAGGAATGGACAGTCGACCACCTATTCGACTCCAGGCAGCGCTATCGGAAGCTGCATTATCTGATCCAATCGGCCGGTTACAACCACATGCGCACCAGCTGGGAGCCAGCGGAACACCGTAAGGTCGCGTGAGAATGGTTTGAGGATTTCTACCGGGAGCGTCCCGATCAGCCACCGGAGTAGGTGTATACAGTCGGTGGCGGAGGTACGGATGACACCGAAGCAGTTTGGACATTGCATTGTACTTTCTTGTTTGATTTCCTTCTCTTCTCTTTGATTGGATTTCGGCCCGGTATAATGGCGGCGTCATTGGTTTTACCACCTAGCAACGGAGGTGGAGTTTCCCAGTCTGTCTAATCTGCGGAAAGGTCGGAATTGAGCGTACCAATCGGTTGTTGGATGTATGGGTTTGTATGATTGCGTACATAGGATGATTGTTTCATTCTTTGTTTCCTTTCCTTCATTTCTCTTATATACTGGCTTTGGCCGCCCAGGAGGTCTGGGTCTAGGGAGGAGGATAATGTCTCACCCAAAGGACTCTCGTTCCTGGAAGACCTCGGCTGGGTAGCAACTGGAAGCAACGTCAATCAGGTCGTCACGAAACTTGAAGAGTCTGCGGCAAAAAAGTATTGAATGGCCGAGCCGGAGGGGGCTGCAGTGTGATACAGCCAAAACGGAGGCGGCACTGTTCACACATAGACGAGGCCACAAGAAGCACCTCCATCCGAAGCTGACAGCAAAGATAAGAGTCGGAGACGGCTTTATACGATTCAACAAAGGGTCTACACGCTGGCTGGTCATCTGGATAGACACTGACCTGACTTTCAAGGAGCACCACCACTGATGAATGAAGAAAGCCAGGGCAGCCGAAGCCAGACTCCGTACCCTTTGTACGGCATGCGGGGTCCTCCCAAAAAGTGTGAGAGCCGTCCAAATCGCCTGTGACCAAGTGGTCGCGCTATATGGGAGCGAGCTCTGGTGGGATCCCAGGGAAGTAGCCAGGCGAGATGATCTCCAACTCCTTCTAAATCGACAAGCCAGATCCATTCTGGGCGCGCTGCCCACGACACCACGGGGGGCACTGATGAGAGACGCAGGGCTTACACCTGCGCCTGTGATCTTAGACTCCAGACAACAAAGATTCACAGCTATACTAGCAAACGCATGCAGTGACAAATTAAAGAAGCTACACCAAAATCCCGCTTCCGGTGCACCGATATGCAGAGCATTAAAGGGAGAGCACAAGCATGGCCGGACAACCGAAGGCATGAACTGACCGGCCGTGGGCAAAGAACCAGTGGTCAGGATCATCATACTGGACGACGATACAGCAGCCAAGAGAGCCGCGCAACTCTCGGCAAGAGAGAAAGCGGTCAAAGTAGGAGTGGGGGTCTGGATGAGGTGGACAGCTGGATCGCACTCAGACGATGGCCGAGTGGGAGCCGCAGCAGTGTGCGACCATGGACATCATTGTAAGTCCCGCCGCAGCTTTCTGGGCACTGGGCGCATGGGGGTCTTCGACGCCGAGCCGTGGGCCATTGGACCCGCACTCGATGCGACGATCAAGAAGAGAGAAACATTGCAAAGGCATGGAGTGAAGACGGTGGCAGTCTTTAGCGACTCGCAGACCGCAATGCAATGAGCGGCACACCTAGAGCCGGTCCCAGGGCAGCGACTAGTGAGGAGGATCAATCGGAGAGCACAGGCGCTCCTCGCCCACAGCATTGCAACCGAGATTCACTGGGTCCCGGGACACTCCAGCATCCCTGGAAACGAAGATGCGGACCATCAGGCAATCCTGGCCCGAGTTGCCAGGGGAGACACGGTGATAGAGCGGCAATACACTTCGGCCTCGAATAGGACTAGACCAATCTCCAAGGGATGGTCAGCAGCCAAGGCAAATTGGGAGGCCGACAAGTGCAGCAAACACTTCAGCTACAGACTGAAAGGCAAGACGGGGACCAAGAGACCTGTTCTGTTGACCAGCATGAAGTTGCTGCCTACCAAGTTCTACAGACTGAGTTGCGGGCATGAAACCCACTGGAGTCTACCTGAAACGGTTCGGCCACCGAGAGGACAACAAATGCTGGTGGTGCGGCGACGGCGGAGGCAGGACGGCGGCCCAGACGAGGGAACACCTCTTCCGCCACTGCAGCCGGTGGAGAGACCAGCAGAACGCACTATGGGAGGCGGTGGGAAAGGCGACGGGCTGGAAATCAGTCAGATGCAGACACGTGCAGATCTCCAAGCTGTTTTCCGTGGAAGAGTGCGACCAAGCTGTAATGGACCTCCTGGAGGCTACTGAAGTCGGGAAGTTCCCACCCAAATGCATGACGGTATGGAGGAGGCGCAGAGGCTGGCTCAGGCGCGGTGGCGGCAGCGATGGGGGTTTATATCGGTTCCTTTTTGTTCCCTTCCTTTTCTCTCCTTGTGTTCCGTTCATTTTTGCTTTTGCTTTTGTTCTATCTCTCAACTTTCATATATATCAGTGGGGATGAAGGGTAGCGGTAGGGGAGCTCCGCCACCTAGCCGGCTCGCCTGGAGGCGGAGGGGATATTGGGTCCTGTCATTCTCTAATTAGAGTGCATACAGTATGAATAAAACAAAAAAAAAAGGGGGGATAATGTAACGGCGACACGTGTCCCGAGGCCGGGTAAGCACCATTGTATATAGATCGCCCGGTACGACACTTAGATCAGTAACGAATATCTTACCACTATACTCTCCATCTCTACTCACTGGCTCTCGTGTGCAACCGTATACTATATCATACGTCTGCGGTCAAGCGTAGGCGTACGTGCCCTTAGAGTTGGCGAGTTTTACCCCTTTTTCCGACACGCAACACAATGCAGTCAAAAATTCTGAATACCGCCCGTCAAACAAGATATCAACACATCAGTTCTGCGAAGCACGAGGCGTTGACCATTCCGCCATTCAATTGTGCTCCTGTTGGCAGCGGAGTAGAGATTACAGACCAATTGGCACACAAGGCGCGTCACTGGCAATGAAGACAATTAATATCCCGACTGCAGGACACCACCCAGCCACTGACCTAATTCTCATACGATCGATCCAGATGAGTTCAAGACGACATCAATTACTTCCGATGGCTGCAATCGACCACCGGACACTGGCGAAGTCCCCTCTGCACTCCTGAACGCGACAATTAACCGCAGACACCTAGAGAGCTCCGAGAACAATTGGCACACAAGGTGCGTCACCGACATTGAAGACGATTACCACGAGTACAGGACATGATCAATTGAGCGCGATCACCAGCCGAAGCACTTACAATGGACGGAACGACCTTACCGCTGAGTGCGGCCATATTCAGAACCAAGAGTGCAGTTAGAGACGATTTACGAGTCAGCACAGTTACGACTACAATCCTTCTATTCGAGTGAAGTGCACCTACCCCAGTTTGCTTGTACACCTACAGCTCTTGCAACCTCGAAGAAGCCCACTTGCTGAAGCATTCTACGGCCAACCTACGGCTACTCATACCTACGAAGGAGGATCTGCCTACGAATAAAGCACTCATACCGCCACAAACATCTGCACAAGCGAAGTGCACAAACGGAGAAGACACCGTACTTTTGAAGCACATTGAGGATGAGAACCTCTCCCCCGATTGAAGCGAAATTAGGCGGCGATACATTGCGCAGCCTGAAGTGCACTTACGGTCAAAGACCGACATAATTCCGCAGACCGACTACGATGACTATGGCATCCTCAGAGCACATGAAGTATGGGCAATCGAGGCGGCAATCGATAAATCACGCGCTAAGATCCTTCGACAACTCAGGAAGCGAAACCTGTTGACGACGCAGGCACTCCTGGTGACTCTGGACGAAAATCAAATGGCGAGATGCAACGCGTACGGGCTGTTATGGACTGCGGTGCAACCTGCACGTTTATGACACCGAGGCTTCTCCTGTGACTCGGGATATAATATTAGGCAGCACACATCACGACCCTTGCTATGACTGGAGGTGTGATGCAACATGCAAAGGACAGCCGGAAGAGGCGGATCACAGTCCAGTGTGTGAACTATCTTGCACCGGTAGACAGATCAGACATGCTAGTAGTGCCAATGCGGGCGTACGATTTAGTACTTGGCTTACCATGGTTTCCCAAACATAATCCTGACATCGACTGGGCTCGATTTACTCCCTGCGATCACCGAGTGCGAGTGGAGCGGAGCAATGACCCCGATTACTTCGGCAGTGGCATCGAAGGTCTCACAAACTGATAATGATAACCAAAATGTCAATGACCAGCTTCTGGGGCGCGGTCCGGGTAAACAGACACTCGGAGCAACCGCATTGAATGATCTTCTAACTTGCATCGATGTCATCGTAGTGTTTACCCTACAGAGTGGGGAATGCATTGGGCTGCTGGGAGTGGCTTTCGAAGACATCGCCTTGGTTTCACCAGGTGATTCCGACCCAAGGGATGGATGCGACAAGCAGAGAGCAGCGGCGGTAGATCCGGTAGAAGAGCCCCTTCGAGGAGACGCTTGAATGACGGCTGCCGGCTTGCAGAGAGCTGAAGGGAGTGACTGGACGGCGGGGCTTGGCTGCTGTGTGGGCAAACCGCTAATGACAAGGCCTCCTGGATATTCCCTTCCACCGCTTCCATCCTTTCATGATTCTTTTGGCTAACATGGATGGAGCAGACTCAGCGCGGTATGAATATGTGCAAGTCAGCAGTTCGGAGATAACCCCGAAGTCGACACACAATTGAGAGTGAACAGCGTACTTTGGAACGCTGAAGCCTTATGAAGCAATTGGAAACCCGGGCACGACGTCCCTGCATGAAGCTATCATTGAGACTATATGAATTGGACTGGCAAGCGGCAATATTCCCATCCCAGAGATGCTCGGAGATGGATGACAATCGATCTTTGACTATGGCGACATACACGAAGTTATGTGGAATTCTACCCTAGCCAATTTACTTACTTCCGATGGCAATCTATGAGACTAGCAATTGAATGCCGAGATGCAGATATAAGTACTGGCTGCCGCACCGTAACGAGGACAATGCCGATTACAATGCCGATTACAATGCAGAATACAATGCCGAATACAATGCCATATCTGTTTCGAAGTTATATTACCGAGAATACTATCCCGAATAACATCCCGACTCAGACTTGGTCATCCTGAACTACAACTAGTATGGCAATTGACCACTGTAAATCAACTCCCAAATCAATCCTTCCAATCGATGTTCACTACAACGCAGTATGAGATTAGTCGCCGGCGGAGCAACGACTTTTAAAAGAAGGGGATGACCGTACCGGAATTGCAACCCCTACCCCAAACAATTACCGTCCTGGAAGTGCACTAACGATGCACTGTAAGATCCCTTCACCAATTGGGAATGCTAGCAGCAGCAAGTACACCTGGACATGAATCGACAAGTTGACTCAGAGAACGACAATAAGTCAACCGAGTCAAGTGATGTGATGGCAAACACACCTACAGAGGAATCGTCAAGTACACCGCGAGGAGCCCCAGCGAGCGCACCCCGCAATCTAAGACGATCAGTTCACCTAGCATACGACGGACGTACAGTAAACCTGTAAATGCACCTGACAGATGACACGTCAAACGAGCCTGATCCATTCCGAACGAGATACCGAACGACTGCAATATGGCACCCGAAGCAGTTCCGAATGAGATACCGAATGAGTGCAAGATGGATCCCGAATTGGTCCTGAAGGAGATCGAAATTGACCACTGAGTGTACCGAATAGTTTACCGAATGGCATCACAAGAGACAGTCTAGACAACTACCAAGAGACGATGGCCGAGATGTCATAGCGACAGATATCAGTGCCGAAGGACATCACCTTGAGATTGAGAGGATCACCGGGAGCCCTACCGTACCAAGCCACTCACCGAGACGCTTACGGAATGGCGTACCGAAGGATCAAAAATTCCCGCTGAACGGCATACCGAACTGAATGCGGAACGATTTTACCAAATGACAACTGATAAGCCAACGGTTATTCTACCAAAGCTGTCAACCGATGGCCAACAGCAGTCGACGAAGAACGCACCGAAGCTATCATCCGAATGACTTCTACCGAGAAGAGGTCCACCGCGATCCTACCAGATGCCGAATCAAGAGATGCCGGAATCCGCATATGCAAAGCGGCTTTCCGACAGCAGATGCACACTCCTATCGCGGTGAATATGACTCCCTACTGTGAAGCTTACGTGTTAGTTATGGAACAATGGTATACTGCCACGGTGATGCAATTGGCGCATTCTACCATCCTCAAATGGTCACCAGCGAGTCACATGAGAACCGCCGGCTATTACGATGCCAGGAGCAAAAGCTCACATCATTGCCCAAAGGCAAGACAAGGAGCCGTTGCAAATGACATCGAGATTGAGCCCATTGGGACGCCTCATACAACAGTAAGTCAACAAGCAGAACAAGTCACAACAAGGCATAGCCGTTGCAATGACGTCGAGATTGAGCGCAATTGGTACGTCTCATATGACAGTAAGTCAACATGCAGAGCAAGTAAGGATAGTCACTGGACAGCAGACGCAGAAAGACGACCAGGCCGAAGGAAAATAGTCTGCAGATGAAGCGAAAGCTGAACCAAATTACATATGGAATCACCAATCAATCCCAATATCAATTCTGAGATCGAAGTTACGCTGCGACCGAGCCACCATGGCAATTGAAAATCAATATGATGGAGAAGTCGTCGACGGAGCTACCATATTTCAAACGAGGGAGATAGCCATGTCTACGCGATCCACCGACAAGTCACAAGCCCACCTGGAAGCAGTCTGCCGAGACACGCACCGACAAGTCTACCAAGAAGTCCTCTCGACATGTCAAAAGTTCGCCAAGAGGCAAGTTTACCAAGTCGACTAAGATTCTTCTAAAGCCGCCTACCGAGAGCGCATCCATGAAGTTGACCTGATGGTTACCGAAGCGGACGTCCAACGACGATTACCGCATCAAGCAGCATCTACGAGTCAATGCCGAGTACCAATGACTACCAGCTGCAACATACTCAGTGCATGCGGAAGCACTGCAAAGCGCTTAGACAGCGCTAGCGCGCTTGAACTTGGTAAGTATAACTATCTCCAGAGAAGCTCACTTGCTAGATGTCAACGAATGAGACGAGAGTACACGATTGACGTATACGATTGATAATTACCAACGGCTATGACCGATGGCGGCAGCGGAAGCTCCCATCGGTGCCAAGTTAAGAGCGGAAGCTCTACCACACGGACGAATTCCGACAATAGCCTACGCCAAGAAACACGAGCTACGAGTGCGGTACTGGATGGCAGGTCACTGTATGAGTTCGGGAGTGGAGATGAGGAGGAATTTAGGTCCGAGGGTCCGGACTGGAGGAAAGTTATCAATTGGGCGTTCCATTCTTCTGTTTCTTCTCTTTTCTTCTCTTCTCCATACTTAGTGTTAGCAACGGTTCCGGACCGTCACTTCGGGTCCGGGTCCGGAACCAAACCGAACCGTTGCCAAATTGGCGGTCCAGGTCGTCAATAAACCCGAACAGGCCACTCCGGTACAGTTCCATGGAAAACTCCCAACCCGTCTGAATTGGCCGGGTTGTCAGCGGGTTGCCCAGCGGGTCCATCTGTAGATTCATAAAAGGCTCTTGAATTTGCAATGTGTTAATAGTATCTTGTCAAAAGCGCGTTTTCAGCAACCAACAATGTGCTTTTGCTTGTTGAGAAGTTGCAATATGGAGTAATTTGGTATCTGTATTTCACCTTTGATAAATGGTATTTTTGCCTAGCAAGGCGGGCTATAATTCGGTTATGCCGGTAAAGATCCGCGCGATGCCTTGATTACGAAATATGCAAGTCCTCAGAGTGTTGAATATCCATTGACGCTCATTTTCAGGATGTCGCAGGGAGCATATTGCTGTTGTTTTTGCCAGTAAAGGCTGCCAATATCTCATAGATGGATATCCACAACCAATCGGAACATAACTTACTCCAGATGCAAAACTGAAAATCGTTGACGCTCTGTTGACTCTCATGCCCAGAATGGAGTGATGACCGTGTAGCTATCTCTTTTGCCAATAAAAGCGGCAAATGCGTCCGATATGCATAATAACGATCAACTCACTGGTGAATTATTGTAGTTAAAAGACCGCAAATCGTAGACGCTGCATTGACGCTCATGCTAAGAATGGGGCAGTGACCGTGTTGCTATCTCTTATGCCAATCACAGCGGCCAATACATCCGGTATACATAACAAAGACGGAGTAAGTTGTGAATTACGATACTTAAAAGACAACAAATTGTTGACGCTACGTTGACACTAGTGATGTCAACTGTCCCGTCCGTCTGGGATCACTGCGGACAGGGACGGACGGCAAAGTCACCATCCATCCAAGTGCAGGATGAAAATGGCGCCATCTTTTTGAGGCAGGACAGGGATGGATGCCATTGACCGCCAAGTAGCCGTCCCCGGCCGTCATCTACTGACATCCATGGATCTCGTGCATTTTTCATTGTACACTCTCATGAAACTAGTTACATCAACTTTGACCTCGAAGCGAGATCATTCAGCATCTGCTTCATCTCGACCATGTCTGACACTGTTCCTCCAAGGATTAAGCCATGTCTCACCCAAGATTGCAAACACTCAGAAACCTCGATGATATCATCACCCAAGCGATTTCGTAGGTCACTGAGAAGCAACTTAGCACTGCTAAATAGACGCTCTGTTTCATCTGACATTGCTGGAATACTCATCAGCTCAACACCAATCTGAGCAGGAAGTGTCTGGCGTGGATCATGCTCTGAGTGGGTGTATCTTCAACATTCATATACACCTAATTCGCACCTACTCATGCTATCGCCCTGTAGTTCGATAGCAGTGTTTCAGCACCCGTTGCATGGGTCCATGTATATCTCTTACCGCGCGCTCTCCTGGCTATTTTCGATGTCAACTAAATTCATACTGTAAGCACCCGATGACGCCCAGGGACGCCAGATGACTGCCGGGGAGAGCAGAGTTGGCAGCCCGGGCAAGTCCCCGGCCAACAGTCCGTGATCGTAAAGTAAAGACTGGACGGATGGTCTTGGCGCCATTCCGTCGATCTTGGGGATTTCTCTGACGTCCCACCGTGCCCAGCCTTCCAACGGGACAGTGTACATCACGAGTTGATGCTTCTGCAAAACATGGGGCGTTGACCGTGTTGCTCTCTCTTTTGCCAATAAACGCGGCCAATATGTCCATTATGCATAACAGTGACCAAGTCACATGTTAATTACCGTACTAACAAGACCACAAATCGTTGACGCTCCGTTGACACTCATGCTAAGAATGGGGCAGTGAACAAATTGCTATTGACAATAAAAGCTGCCAGTACGTCCGTTATGCATAACCACGACCAAGTGACTGATGAACTGACGTACTTACAAGGCCACAAATCGTTGAAGCTCCAGTGACGCTCATTTTGATGTATTGCCCAATCAATATCCGCTGCCATCGATAACTTTTTTCATCCTGATTTGACTGTATCGGTTGTCTTTCTCCCTGGCTGAGACTCGGCCCTGTGGCAAAGACACGCGGTGTAAATGTGTTGCACAGTCCACTCTCACACGTCTAAAAATGGTGTATCTTGCCAAATGGTTCATTGCGCCTGCTCAACATCTATTTATGAACTGATATTCACAAGCTACTTCAGACTATTGGCCAATAATATATCTCTAACTGAAACTCTCGGTCATGCTATATACAGCTGATGAACCATTGACACTTTCTGTCCTACTTTTTCTTCCCGCCTTGGTTTCTCGGCACTTCACCTGCATCGACCCTCATGAACATCATTTCAGCCTGTCTCTTTGACTTTCATGTTGGTCGAACCAATATGGGCACATTTGGCGCTGAACTCACATCCTGCTTCCCTGGGCATTCGGAATCCTGGATACCATTGCTTTCCTCTATATCGGATTCATCGTTCTCTGCGCAATCATCTTTGCTGTCGTTTGGATTATCCAAGTCGCCATTCCAGTTAAGGCAATCATCAGTGTCCGAAATGCTTTCCCGTGCTCTATCCTCGTCGCTTTCTACTGGATGACGGTTGATTCTGCTGATTGGGCGGACATTTAGGATATCAGTCCTTCTTCCAGTGCGGTCCTATGGAGACAAAGCTGGTGGCAAAGGTGATCGTTCTGACAATTTAAATGCACCAGCACCATCATGTTGAATGAGTGACCAGGCAGCTGTGGCAATCTCTTCCATGTCCAAAATTTATCTTACTGCGGTTATCTGCTAGTTTTGAGTGTGAGATTCCTTCTGGGTAGCACATGGGTTTTGGTTGCCCTGCCTCATCTTGAAAAAGTTGTGAACCTTGGCCATTCTGTGCAATTTCCTTTCCTCGCCCTTTTTCATCATTTCCGAGTTGTTTTTGATGTTTGTAGTATCCAATTCCGGGTCTGCGCCTGCCAAAATCAGGTTATTGGCTCGAGAAAGCAGCCCTGTGACGCCTTCTTCGCGAAGTGTCTCCCCTGTGGTTTTTGACTGCCTCCAGCCCATAACATCTCGGCGAAGGGAAAATTGGCCTCCACTCCGACACCATGTGGTATGACAGAGAATATGTCGCGCACCACATTGGAGAGATCTGTGTACGTTGAGCGCGTTTCCTCCTGTTGCCGCCACCAATCGGTTATGTCCGGTATCCAAAATGAACTGCTAATCACAATTGGGTCGGAGTGGTAATCATTGAGATTTGGATTGATTTATCCCCAGTTCTTTGGTGCTTCAGGCGGCGAATTCAAATAGAGACTCGTGGCGGTCAATAGGCGGGCTACGCGATCACTTCGTCCGCGGGTCATCTCGGCCACATTGTTAGGCCTTAGGTATCCCTGATGGTCTTTGGTCAAATCATATGTATCAAAGGATGATTGATTCAACCCTCAAGCCGTTGCGGAGGGGATGAGATTGCTGCTCGGTATGGTTTCGAGTGTATTGACCGGCACACGTCAATGTTTGGCACAATATTCATTCTCCAATTATTTCAGAACGGCCTCCTGGTATTGTGTTCTGTAGGATGTCCCGGCCTCAGGATTAATATCCATTCCCTTGTCCCACTTGCTACACTATCGCAACTTGCCGAAAGACTGGAGAATGTGTACGGAAATATACTGAATGCCCCTCGTTGGGGTGATTTCAGAGTAGTCGTTGGAAATCGTCTGTTGAGCAAACCTCCCCGTGAAGAACAAGTCTTCCATCCATTGAGTCTTCTTCTTGCCAAAGCTCGCATCATGACATCCATGTGATTGAACATGTCATTGTACACTGTCATAACATGATTCAGTGTGACTGTATGCCACTTCAATATCCAAAGGGTCCAATATTGAGATGGCTTCAAAACTTCCATGACATAGTTGCCGATTGTCCATTCATCCTGAGTTGTGAATAGTAGCCGGTATTCACAGCACTTTGGGTGTTGGAGAAACTTCTGTGTCTATTCCCGTGAACGGTAGGATCGCTCGAGCAACTCCAGTGTAGAGTTCCAAAGTGTCTTCACATCCATAATCGGAAGTGCTGAAATGCGGACTTTGGCTTATTGACACTCAATGAACTCCTTTCGGCGACCAGGTTGTAGCGTAATTAATACAGCAAGTATTCTCTGCTATATGAAGGTCAGCTTCAGGACTTTCACAATATCATGAAATACGTAATTTCTCAAATCAACTTTGCTCAACTTGGTTTCATGGCCGACACCTCATCAATTTTAGCATTGCCCTCCCTTTGTAGTCTTTGGCTCTTCCCAATGTGTATGCTGTTGTTCTCTCCAAATGGCTGATCGCGCCCATGGGCTTCCCAAGACTTGGTATGACTTTTCACACTGAGACTACTCATGAATGCACCTAACGCTAGTTATATGACATCGGCCATGCAGGGTAGGTGGTTCCTTAATGCCGGCGAGTCGATTTCAGAGCCCTCAAGTGATGATTGCAGCTCGCGTGTCTTTGAGTAATATGAGGATGTATAACCAGTTGCAATACAAATCAAATGGACGTCGGTAAGTTCGATACGATCAAGCACGTCCTTCATATGTACGTCTAGCGTTTCTCCAGTATGTTGGACATTGACCTATCATCCTTAATTAGCTTTACGAAATGGGAATAGAACAGGCAATCAACCTTATCGCAAGCAAGGTGAACTTCACGCAATGCCGGATGTCGATCCATATAGGAAACAATGTATGACCTTATGGTCAGTTTGTTTGTTGATGTCCATCCGTCCAAAGCTAAACTAACTTCATTTCGTGGAAGCAATTGCTTCTGAATTGCATCCACCGTCAGGGCATATTCCCTCTTGGAAATGTTACTAAGAGTCGGAGCACATGGCAGCACTTGGTCATCGCGTAATGCCTGATATGACCGCCGTAGCTCAAGATTTGATATAGCGTTCCATGCAATATGTGCCAAAACATATTGTAACATGAGGTAGCGATTCCATGTGCCCTGGTGAAATTTCAAAGTTTAAAAGTTCTTAGCTGCCAGTTTGGCACATTTTGTCGGTCATGTCGGTCAATATGGATTAAACTGGATATCAAAACTGTTTTTCCTCTGCAAACTTACTAGTGTCATTGCTTGACTCCGTTGCCTCTTCAACATGGCCAAAGCTGTTTCATCGACCATCGAACTAGTCAATTCAGTGACCTCTGACTCTGTTAATTCATTTTACTTTGTGATATGAGCTTTTGCCAGCAAGTGTTCCCCCATTGAGCTTGTCCCATGTTCTGATGGATGGCAAAGCACTTGATGCCAAACAAATACAGATGATGCCAGAGCTGCCAGACTCCTCAATTCCACAGTGTAAATATAATCGCCACAAAGGAGCATGTCTAGAAATATTCCAGGCAATACCCCACTTTGAGCCGACATACATTGATGCCCACGATGCATAGCAGAATATTTGCAATGTAAGTTAGCTCTAGTGTTAGCAACGGGTCCGGGTAACTCGCCAGCGGGCCGGGTTTGGACCGCAAAAACAGGTCGGTTCGGTTTAAGAACCGTCCAATAACCCGAACCGCAGGGTCTTGGCGGGTGAAACCCGGACCCGTACCTGTCAACCCGCGTGTTTCGCCGGGTTTGGCTACACCTGGCGGTTCCAATCTCCGGTTCTGCGTTTCGGGTTTCACATTCATGGTCGCATTCACCTATGCGACAATTAATCATACAATATTGACCATGGAACGTCACGGTTCGTTTTCGACGTATTGGCCGCCTTGATGTGCAAAACAAGAATACTCAAGCTCCCAACTACTTCCTGAAAATGAGCGTCAGCAGAGCGTCCACAATATTTTGTCTTGCATCTTCGGTAATATGAGTGGTGTGTGATCCCAAACATCCATAAAGAAGGATATGACAGTCTTTATAGGCATATATGTATGGGATATTCTAGCCAGATCCTCCGGGACAGTAACAACTTATTTCATTTACACAGCTACCACTAAGTATTCTTGAGCCATTTAGAGTATAATAACAGTCTAAACAATATATATAGACAATAACCGCCACATCGCGCTGTGATTAACCATGATAGAAGGCCAACAATCCTTGACACTCTGATGACGCTCACTTTGAAGATGGGGCAGGAAGCATTTCACTTCCACTTTTGCCTATAAAGGCAGTCAATAATCAGTTTATGACAATGTACAACCTTTCGCCCCCCAGATTACCCATGATACATGACAAACAATCGTTGACGCTCCGTTGACGCTCATTTTCATGATGGGGCATGGAGGGTATTGAAATCTGTTTCGCCTACAAAGGCAGCCAAAAATTCCATTATGACTCAATACACCCTGTCGGAGGTGTCATTTCCTAAGAAGGATGACTAAAAATCGTTGACGCTCCGTTCACGCTCATTTTCACGATGGGGCAGGGAGGGTATTGCAATCTGTTTTGCTTATAAAGGCAGCCAAAAATTCTTCCATGACAGAGTACAACCTATCGGAGGTGTGATTTCCCAGGACACATAACCAAAAATCTTTGACACTCCATTGACGCTCATTTTCATGACGGGGCAGGGAGGGTATTGCTGTCTGTTTGGCCTATAAAGGCGGCCAAGAATTCCTTTGTGACTGACTACAACCTATCAGAGGTGTGATTTCCCATGACGCATGACTATGAATCGTTGACGCTCAGTTGACGCTCATTTTGCCATGGCTTTATCCACAATATGCAATCATTCATTTTGGCACAGTCCATCATTCACTTTGTTTTGGCTGCCTTTCTGGTGTTTTCATATACTTTCTTCTTGATCACTACATTGTTCTTTAATAATACATAGATATATATAATAATAATCTCCAAAATCCCGTATCTTTCGATCCATGCTCGTCATCAGTAGCACGATCGCTCAAGCCGCTGCTTTTGTCGTCAAAATGACTGTTGGATGCATTACAGCACAACAGACAGTGTACTAACCATCCTCAGTCAGCATATCTGGATCAATATCGGTATTGTGCTTGGTATCCTCATCGTCTTCGAAATATTCCGCACACGGAATAGCTGTATGCAAATACGTACATCTGGCCGGCAAATTGATGATTTCACAGGGTTGAGCTCCAGAGGCGTTACCGGTTGGGGCGGGTGGCGTGCCGGGCGGAGGTGAAATCGGCTCTGCAGTCCGCACTCTGCGTCGGGCGGGGGAAGGTGCTCCTGTTCCCTTGCGTCTCCACCGTGTCTGCAGATTCTTTGCGGTGCCATTTTGGCAAGGAAGGCAGCCGGGCGTTTGGTTATGACGAAGCATTGCCGGTTGTCTTTGTATCCCAGCCTTCACTGTTTTATGCCCAGCACACTCAACACCCCGCTTCTTCTCTTCTCGGACCTTGGTGCGTGGTTTCTTAATGAGCTATTTCGTTTCCTCAATTGCGGCGCGCAAAAAGCCTTCTTTGGCCATTTTGGCCATATTCAACGCCAGGCGCATGTCGGACTGTTCCAGCTGTACCCGACCTCCTTGCCTTGGCATTGTTGAAGACATGTTGAAAACCTACAAGACATTAGTCGATGCTTCTAAAAATGAAATTCAGCTGTTACCTCTACCATAGACGCTTCTTTACCCTCCTCTAACATGATTAAAGCCTGTTTCGTCCACTCACGGGGACGCTTAGCAGGAAATTCATCTGCGAAAATCCCAGAGCTCACAACATCATGATGTTCGATTTGGTGGACTGTGCGGACAAATGCCATTGTCGACCATGGAGGTTTCCCGTTACGGGAAGCGATGAATTCATTACGTAGCTCTCTACGGATACCCGGTGTAAGTTATTCAGTTAATTGACCGCCGTTTGCCACGATAAGGATATACTTTCAGCCAACTGCATGCTGCTTCTTGTTTTTGCTGCTGCCAGTCTTGCGGACGATCTTTGAATATGCATCCTGGGTCATATGTTTGGTGGCTACATTGGCAGCATCGCGGTGACCTGACTTGTGTCTGCACTGTTGTTGAGTGCCAAGAAGTTCCGTATTGGATGTAGCGCGCGCCAATCTGCCGGTATTTGATCTGCTCTCACCTGCCGGAGGTGGTTGTGTATCCATAATGTGCTGATGTGGAATAGGAGAGGAAGATGATAATGAGAGGAAGTGGGAAGCCCTGAGGACTATATAGTTAGCTTCATGTCACAATGTAATATATAGCAGCCAACATGATCGTTATGATCAAGATGAATCCTACTGAATATGGATGCAAGTTGCAGGGGTTTCCCACCGCCCCGCAATTTGCAATCAGTCGGTCTGATGTTGCCTGTTTGATAACAGGGATCAATTGCGTTGTATGACCGCCGAAATCGCCCAATTGCTGGATATTAATAGGATGTAGTTCGAGCGAAATGACATCTGCTGGTGATTGTCTCAAATAATCCCCGGGATATTACATGGAACTGACGTTAACAATCATGTCATGTTGTACGGTTAGCGTCATGATGCCGGATTTACTGACAGTCAAGAGAGCGGTTTTGCTTTGTTCGAGATGAGTAAATGTACTAACCTTGACATAAACGACCCAACTTACCTCCATATTGTCCATAACTTGCAACATCCAACATCTCGGCCAACAACAAATTCCACAAAAACTACAATGGTCAATGCTCCGAAAAAGAACTTTTCGCCACTTCCGGCGGGCAGATACGGCAAATCGAAAGAGCGGTCAACCCAACGACGTCATCAAGCGAATGATGGCAAGAGCGGCTTTGTGGCAGAGAGAATCCGAGCCCTTGGGGCATTGCGCAGCTTGAAATCCAGAAAGAAGCTTGCGGTGGAGAAGCGACGAGAAACGCACTTCTCAAGCAATGAAGAGACAGAGAAATGGATTGAGGATTATGTGGAGAGAGAGACCGCTGGGGCAAGACAGCGAGTTGAAGACGCAGAGGCCGCGGTTCAACAAGCGCAGGACGATATGACGGATGCTGAAATCGCGGGATTGACGTCCAGAGATCCCGATAATAAGTTTCAGGAGATGCTGGTTGCTATCGGAGACAGTCTGAGTGATCTTGCAACTTCCGACGATGGGGAGGATGGGGAAGAGGAAGATGATGATGAGACTGGGCAGCGCAATTTCAGCGAAGATGACGATCCGGGCTGGGTGTTAGGCACAATCACCAAAACGGTCCAGCAGCGCACAGAGAGATTTCGGTAGAAGCAGATGAAGCTCGACGAATTAACTCAACCAGGATAGGAGGATGCAGCCGACTACTTCCGTGAACAAGATGAGAAGTACGGCACCACCGAATTGAGGGTTCCGGCCGTCGTCCAGCCGCAAACAACGGACGACACTCCGGAACCTCCACCAGGAACATTTGGAGAGCTGATGGAGAGTCTTCATATTGACCCCGGAATACCGCAAAGGCCGCAAGGGACTTCTCGACCAGGAAGTAGTCATATTAGGCTAGGTTCGGTGAAGCCGCAGTCAAAATCGAGCATACCAAGTGGTGAGCCAGCTGCTGAGCCCGATTCGTCGATGTTGCTGAAAGGGAAGCCAGTTGAACCATTCAGCTTTTACCCCTGCATTTAGCCTCCAGCTAATTACGATATAGATATCGGATTCTGACGAAGAGATGGTGACGGCTCCAGCGTCTGAGGAAGAATAGTGGTGCAAACTGTACTTTTTGACGTCTGATTGCGGTGAAAAGCAAGTTGTATACCAATTTTGCTACTTGTCAGCTCTGGCTTGATTTCAGTGACCAAATTGTGTGACAGGATAATGTGTCTGTGCATGTGCAAGGGTCGAGCGCACCATGTGACAGTTCTAAAATCCAAATCGGGTTGTTAGACGGACATCACTTTCAGTTTTATTCTCCAAGTGACTCTTAAGTGACAAATCAAAAGCAATATTAGTGACAAAATGTGCTAACAGAATGTAAGTGAGTGATGTCATACGTGTCATAGGAAGAGGAGTTAGAGCGCATGATGAATCAATCTAAACGACAGCCGTCATGCCATATTCATCCATGTATCCAACTGCATAACTCTCCGCACAGAGCTGGTGCACATGGTTGAGATATTTCAAATTGCTTGTACTACCTCATGGAAATCAAGGAGAAGGAGCTGGATAAGGAATGGTGAGGAAGTCGAGCTATATTCACAAAAAACTAGTGAAATGATGCACATGCCGTCAATTGCCGGCCGAAAGCGCAGGAATGTGATAGGGCCACGTCATTTCTCCCTCAGATAGCGTAGATAGCAGTTGATCAAAAATTGAGTGTTAACAAAACTCCTGGATGCAAACAATAATAGATACAAACGCAATAATGGATGTCATAACTGTGTAATTGATTCGTTGGACACAATGATTGAGTGTACAACGGATGTTTCGATTGGGTTAATGTGAGTGTCAACGGAGCGTTAACGATTTTTGGCATTGCGTCATGAAACATCCAGTAGGCTGTGCGGTTACAGTAAGTCATAATCGAACTAACGGCCACCTTTCTATTGAACAATGGTGACGGCAACATTTCTACTATGTCCTAAAATTGAGCGTCCACAGAGTGTCAACAACTTTTGGCCTTGCATCTTGGAAAATGCATGGGGTGCGCGGCGACTGTACCCCATAATTGCGCTATCGGCCGCCTTTCTAGGCAAAAAGTCTTGAAAAAAAATCACTACTGTGTCCTACAAATGAGCGTCAACGGAGCGTCAACGACTTTTGGCCTGGTATCATGGAAAACCCTAGGGCTGTGCGGCGGCATCAAGCCATAATGACATTATCGGCTGCCTTTCTAGGCAAAAACCGTTGACACTACATCGCTACTATGTCCTAAAAATGAGCGTCAATGGAGCGTCAATGACTTTTGGCCTTGTATCATGGAAAATCCTAGGGCTGTGCGGCGGCATGGAGCCATAATTACATTATCGGCTGCCTTTCTAGGCAAAAACAGTTGCGACTACATCGCTACTATGTCCGAACAATAAGCGTCAACAGAGCGACAACGACTTTTGGCCATGCATCTCGGAGAGCCTGAGGGCACAGCGGCGATATCACCATATCTTCGAACTATCGGCCGTCTTTCTAGGCAAAAATACTATCGATGACATCGTCACTACGCCATAAATGAATGTCAACGGACCGTCAATGATTTGAGGCCTTACATCTTGGAAAATCATGGGGCTATGCATCTTCAATGATCAATGATCGGACTACCGGCCGTCTTTCTAGGCAAATATGCTTCCGACAGGATCGTAACCATGTCCCAAAATGAGCGTCAACGGAGTGTCAACGATTGTTGCGCTGTCATCTTGGATAATACAACCGGAATAGAATGCAGATAAACCACAATGAACCTATTGACTGCCTTTATTGGCAAAAATCCAAGTGTCGATATCGCGTCCGCCTCCTACAATTGTGCGCCCACGGTGGGTCAAGGCTCTGAACGCTATACAGCAATGAACTGCAGTATGCTGTTCCTAAATGGAGGTTTACGCAGTCAGTCATTGCAATCTGTCCTTGTATTCATCATAACAAATATGCATGCAATGTCTGACTGATCTGATCATTATCCTTGTAGCTGTAGAGTCAATATTTTAGAACCCGCAATCTGCTTTACTGTATCGTTATTTTCGGCAGTCTCTTGAGTCGGATTTCCCAGCTTTTGAATCTCTACCGCCATGTCTGATACACAATCGTTGAACACCTCATTGCTAGAGGTTATGATCTCTACCAAACATGAACATGTCTTTATTTGTGATTTGAGCGACCTTACTTTACAAATCATCTTCCACGCTGGGTGGGCTTCAATGAATGTAGGCTCGAAGCGGCCCATTGCTTGGAAGAATTCTAGACATGCGCCTTCGTGGCAATTCTATCTGCACTGTGGAATTGAGGAGACCGGCAGCCCTGGCATCGTTTGTATCGTTTGTCATCAAGTTCTTCGCCATCCATCAGAACATGGGACCAGCTGAATGGGGAAACACTTGCTGGCAAAAGCTCACATCGCAAAGTTAAACAAATTGACAGAGTCACAGGTCACTGAATTGACTAGTTCGACAGTAGATCAAACAGCTTTGGCCATCCTGAAGAGGCAATGAAGTCGTGGAATTACAATAGTAAGTTTGCAGAGGAAAACCATATTTGATATCCAGTTTAATCCATATTGACCGAAATGACAGACAAAACGTTCCAAACTGGCAGATAAAGACTTTGAAAATTCCGAATTTCACCAACACACGTGGAATCGCTACTTCATGTTAGGATGTGTTTCGGCAAATATTCCATGGAAGCTTATATCAAATCTTCAGCTACGACGGTCATATAAGGCATTACGGAATCACCTAGTTCTTCCGTCCGCTACGACCCTTGGTAAAATTTGCTGGAATGAATCTTCACTGACTGTGGATGCAATTATGAAGCAATTGCCACTACGAAATAAAGTATGTGTAGCTTTGGACAGCTGGACATCAACAAACAAACTAGTGATAACATCAGTCATTGCTCACTATATGGATTGAAATTGGGCATTGCGTGAGGTTCAACTCGCTTTCAATGAGGTTTATCGCCTGTTCTGTTCCCGCTTCGAAAGCCAATTAAGGATGACAGGTTAAGGGCCAACATACTGGAGCAAGGCTAGCCATACATTTGAAGGACGTGTTTGATCATTGTGAGCTTACCGACGGCCGTTTGCTTGGTATTACGATGGATAATGCTTCCTCAAACTGCTCGATGACACGCGAGCTGCTATCAACACTTGAGGCCTCTGGAATCGAGTGGCCTGCATTGAGGAACCATATACCGTGCATGGGGCACGTCATCCAGCTGGCTTTAGGTGCATCCATGAGCAGTCTCAGTGTAAAAGGCCGCACCAAGTCTCAGGAAGCCCATGAGCGCGATCAGCAATTTGGCGAGAATCAAAGCATAGACATTGGAAAGAGTCAAAGACTTCAAACAGAGGGCAATGCTAGAAGCAATAAGGTGTCAGCCATGAGACCAGGTTTAGCAAAGATAATTGAGAAAGTACGTATTTCATGATATTTTGAAAGTCCTGAAACTGATCTTCATAAAGCAGAGAATGCTTGCAGTATTAATTACGCTTACACCTGGTCGCCGAAACTAGTTTATTGACTGTCAGAAAGCCAAAGTCCGCATTGCAGTACTTCCGATTATGAATGTGAAGACACGTTGGCACTCTACTCTGGAGTTACTCAAGCGCGCCTACCGCTTACGGGAATTCACCCGCGAGTGGCTTCAGAACCCAAAATACGCTGAATATCGGCCACTATTCACAACTCAGGATGAATGGCCGATTGTCAAGTATGTCATGGAAGTATTGAGGCCATTTCAATATTGGTCCCATTGGAAGTGGACGAGGCATGCAGTCACATTCCATCATGTTATTACTGTCTACAATGACATGTTCGATCACATGGACGGCGCGATGCGAGCTTTCGCCATGAAGAACACTCCATGGAAGGAAGAGTTGTTCGTCACTGTGAAGTTAGCACGACAGAAGCTCTCCGAATACTACGCCGAAGTGTCTTCAACGACGGGCATGCTTCTGAGTTCCGAGCACATCCTTGATCCTTTCAGGAAGTTGTGATCATTTAGAAAGTGGGACAAAGGAATGGATATCAATCCTGAGGACGAGACATCCTACACTACACAACACCAAGTGGCCTTTCTGAAGTATGTGGAGAATGAATACAGTGCTAAACATCGACGTGTGCCGGTCAATGAACTCGAAACAGTACCGACTAGCAATCTCGTCCCCTCTGCAACGGCTTCAGGGTGCTATCAATCATCCTTTGATCCATATGATTTGTCCAGCGATGATGAGGACTACTTAACGCCTAACAATGTGGCTGGGACGACACCCGGACGAAGTGATCGCGCCGCCCGCTTACTGACCGTCGCCAGGCTCTATTTGAATTCGCCTCCTGAAGCAACAAAGCACTGGGGGCAAATCAATCCAAATCTCAATGATTACCACTCCGACCCAATGGAGATTAGCAGTACATTGTGGATACCGGACATAACCGACTGGTGGCAACAACAGGAGAAAACGCACTCAAAGTACGCCAATCTCTGTAATGTGGCGCGCGACATATTCTCAATCATACCACATGGTGTCGCAGTGGAGGCCAGTTTTTCCCTTGGCCGAGATGTTATCAGCTGGAGGCAGTCCAAAACCACAGGCGAGACCCTACGCGAAAAGGTCGTTCTAAGGCAGTTTGCTCGAGCCAATGACGGGATTTTGGCAGGCACTGACCCCGAATTGGATACCATGAACACAGAAAACGACTCGGAAATGAAGAAAGAGGCGGAGGAAAAGAAATTGCACAGAATGGCCAAGGTTCACGACGTTTTGGAGATGTGGCAGGGCAGCCAAAACCTACGTGCTCCACAGAAGGAATCCTGCGCTGATAACAAGCCGATGACCGCTGTAGGAAACACTTCGGACACGGACGAGATCGTCAAATCATCCTGGTCACTCTTCCAACATGATGGTGCGGTTGCATTTCAATTGTCAGAAAGATCACCTTTGCCACCAGCTTTGTCTGCAAAGGACCTCCCTGGAGGAGGAACTCAAATCCTGCATGTCCGCCGTATTCGGAGAATCAACCGTCATCCAGTCACCAGCGACGAGGATAGCGCACCTGAACGCATTTGGGTCACCGAAGATTGGCTATACTGGAATGGCAACTTGGATAATCCAGATGACAGGGAAGAGGATTGCGCGGCCGACGATGACTGCAATATAGAGCACAACACTTGCATCGAGAATCCGGAATACCCAGAGCAGCAAGATGTGAGCTACGCCCCAAATGTGCCCGGATTGGTTCGGCCGACACGGAAGTCAAAGAGACAGGCTGAAAAAGTTTTAATCACTGTCAATGCGGCTGAAACGCAGAGTAATGAATGAGGGAAGAAAAAGTTTGACAGAATGGGTCAATCTTTCACCAGCTTTATGTAGCTTGACCGAGAGTTTCAGTTAGAGATATATTATGGGCGAATGTTAAGTAGCTTGTGAATATCTGTTCATAGATAGATGTATCGCAGGCGGAATGAATCTTTTGGCATGATACATCATTTTTAGTTGTGTGAGAGTGAACAGTGCGAGATAATGACGCCGCTCGGCTTTGCCACAGGGTTGAGTCTAAATCAATCAGAAAGCCAACCGGTACAGTCAAATCAGGATGAAACAATTATGGACGGCAGCAGATGATGAATGAACAATACATTAAAATGAGCGTCAACAGAGCGTCAACGATTTGTTGTGTTGTACGTACGGTAATTCACAAGTGACTTGGTCGATATTATGCATAACGGACGTATTGGCAGCTTCAATTGGCAACGGAGATAGTAACACGGTCACCGCCCCATTCTTAGCATGAGCGTCAAGGGAGCGTCAACGATTTTGAGCTTAGCATCTTGAGTAAGTTATGTTCCGACTGGTTGCAGCCATCCATTTATGCGAGATTGGCAGCCTTTACTGGCAAAAGCAACAGCCAAATGCTCCCTGCAGCATCCTGAAAATAAGCGTCAACGGAGCGTCAACAGTTTTAGGACTTGCATATTGCGTAATCAAGGCATCGCGCAGATTTTCGCCTGCATAACTGTATCATTGACTGCCTTTCTAGGCAAAACTAGCATATATTGAAGGTGAAACACATATACCAAATTAATCGATATTGCAAATTGCTCAACAAGCAAAAGCTCATTAATGGTTGCTGAAAACTTGATTTTGATAAGATACTATTAACACACTGCAAATACAAGAGCCTTATATGAATCAATAGATGGACCCGCTGTGCGACCCGCTGACAACCCGCCCAATTCAGACGGGTTGGGAGTTTACGATGAAACCGTTCCCGAGTGGGCAGTTCGGGTTTATTAACGACCCGGTCCGCCAATTTGGCAACGGTTCGGTTCAGACCCGGACCCGGACCTGAAGTGACGGTCCGGAACCTTTGCTAACACTAGTTAGCTCAAATCGCGAATAAAGACAAGTTCATTTTTGGAAGAGTTTATAACCTCAAGTAATCAGGTGTTCAAAGATCTTGTATCGGAAATAGCGGCAGAAATCACCAAGCTGGGTGATAGGACTCAAAATCCTGCTTAAAATAACGATACAGTAAAGCAGACTGTGGGTTCTTAAATATTGACTCTACAGCTACAAGGAACATAATCATATCAGTAAGACATTGCCTGCATATTTGTGAAGTCGAATACAACAACGGATTGCAATGACTGACCACGTAAAACCCCATTTAGCAAAATCATAATAGAGTGTGTGGCTGGGTAACGTTTAGAGCCTTGATCCACCGTGGGCGCTCAATTGTAGAAGGCGGACGCGATATTGTCACTTGAATTTTTGCCAATCAAGGCTGCCAATAGGTTCATTGCGGTTTATCTGCATTCCATTCTGGTAACATTATGCAAGATGGCAGTGCAAAAATCATTGAAACTCAGTTGACGCTCATGTGGGGACATTGTTACGATTGTGCCCTAAGTATAGTGGCCAAGAAAGGCGGCCGATAGTGCAATTATGGATCATTGTAGCCGCACCGCCCCTTGATTTTGCAAGTTAGCAGGCCTCAAATTGTTGACACTCCGTAGACACTCATTTCTTAGGCATAGTGAAGTCGTTGTCTTCCGCATTGTTGCCTCGAATGATGGCGGATAGTCCGGTTAGGTGTTAATGTTGCCACACAGTCTTCGCATTGTCCGAGATCCATGGCCAAAAGTCGGTGACACTCTGTTGACTTTGATTTTTCGGACATAGTAGCGGTGTCATCGCAACAGTTTTCACATACAAAGGCAGTTGACAATCTGAGTATGGCAGAATATCGCCGGAAAGCCCTTCGATTCTCGATCATACAAGGCCAAAAGTCATTGACGCTCCGTTGACGCTCATTTTTATGACATAGTAGCGATGTTGTTGGATGAGTTATCGCCTAGCAAAGCGGCCGTCAGCGCGATTATGGTGTAACGTCCCTGCACAGCCCAAGCATATTGGAACATCAGGAAAAACTAATTGAGTCCAGGAGGAATGGCTCCGTCGAACTGGACGTGCTCTGTCAGAGCCGTCAGAGACACCGCAATGGCGGATTACTCTGCACCCGGCGTCGATTTGACACGTCGCGTTTCATCGTGCACTCTGATCGCCTGTTAACCGTTTCTTTTCGTTCTGTCGATCTCCGATTGCAAATGATCACTCTGGCGTTGTGGCCAACTGTCACCATACGTCGGAATAGGTTCATTGGGTACGTGCTTGCATCGGGATTGTAATACTGTGGGTGACGCTGAGAAAATCTCTCCTTGCGTTCATTCTACCTGAGCACAAAATGCAATTCTCTCTTTACTAATGTTGCAGGATTGCAAGGCGATGGGGGACGCTGCGAAGATCTCTCCACGTGTTCCTTCTCCGTGGGCGCAAAATGTAATTCTCTCTTTACTAATTATACTGGATTGCAAGGGGATGGGAGATGCTGTGAAAATCTCGCCTCGTGTTCCTTCTACCTGCGCGCAAAATGCAAATATCTCTTTACTCATTATACTCATCTTTCCAAGTCACCAGATCTATGTGGCTGTTGAGAATCCATCGTTTGTTCCGTCCGTCATCTGTCGTACTACTAATATCTATCTCTGGAATGACGTGTGCGCAGTGCAAAATATTTCCCATGCTGAAAACTTGCGAAGCAACAGCTGGCGGTGCTTTTCTCACTTGTACAAATATCCAGACAAGATCCAATTTACCCGAGTTTTCAGGTATAGTGGTGAGTGCCAGGGCTACCCAGTACTCAATGAAAGTTCCATTCTCGTTGAGGAGTTTGATTTGGAATAGTCGTTGCAGTTACCACGGGAGACGCCCTGTCAGCGCCCCATGCCACTTCCCCGGGCGTTCCTTTACCCGTACCCAGTCGTTCCGTCGATCCCCTCCATGTGAGCTGTGGCTACCTGTGCATCGACACATCTGAGATATGCGTTCACCATCTAAACCCTCAACTTGAACCTTTTTACCATGGGAAATACAGAGCTCCATTGTGTGCACTTGATCATCCGATATATACGTCTTGTCACTACTCTCGTGCTTGATAAACTCCCGCGTGCTTCTGTATATTGACACGCGGTGTGTTGCGTCTTGTGGATTGTCGAGTACTGCTCTGAAGTCTTGGATCATTGTTTCAGGATACTTTCCATTGCGGCAGTTTCGAGGCCCTATGCATTTGGGCTTCGCGTATGACTGGGAGCGCAGGGGGGCAGCCAGATCAGTATCGGAAGGGAGGACTTGACTGGTGGCTGCGCTGTTCTCCCGACGCTGAGCGAGGGCTTGTAGATTGAACTCTCTGATTTCGACGCAGATAATGCGACGCTGAAAGGTGATTACTTGCAGCATGTAGTTGAGATTGTGATTGGAGGCGTTCAAACCGTCCTTGAGGTTCGTTTTATGTTCTTGTTCATGTCTCTCGGCAGAATACAGTTGCAAGGTTCCTGATCAACGAATCTGTTTGACTCAATGAGGGATGAAGTGGATATTCGGAAAGTTGAAGTCGGCATCCAATTCCTTGGCAACATTGATCTCGTGGCTGATGGAATCCTGCCAGGTGTTTATTTCATGCCAGATATTGGACGGGGTCCAAGTTTCAGCATGTGTTTGCTCGTCTACCATTTGCTTCTTCACAAGTTCCGTTTTGATGGCATTGGATTTGGCTTTTGCCTTTCTGTCATCACGCGCGAGTTGGAAAACATCTGGAAAGGTGTGAAAACGGTGCAAGTGGTCCACCAAGTACCTCACAGTTGCATCATTGTGAGATGTATATCGGGCATACATATAGAATTCTAACAATGCCCGTGTGCGCACAATTGCCCGTTTGAATATGGGATGCTGAGAGGGGCCCCAGCCTTGTAGGGACTGCGTTACAACTCCTAGCAGGTACCGGCTCATTTCTCTCATCTCCTTTACATTCCATTCAGAAATTTCCTCATATGACTTATTTTTTGGTGTGAGGTCATGGTAAGCAGGGTCGGATAACCATATTGGATTGTACTTGTCAAGCCGTTCTTGCGTCTTCATGAAGTAGACAATCCACTTCTGGAGGTGATTAACCATGCCGATCTGGATAGTATCGAGGAGGTCAGGCTACAGGAGATTTCTCACGATACAGGGCATATGTCGACACACATTGAATCCTCCGTGGATGAGGCGCAATCAGAGTTTGGCATTGCCTGCCATTGTGTTGACATCGCTAAGCATTCTATATAGGTAGTTATCCCGCTTGGGGTGTTGCTTGTCAGAAGGTACATACTCTCCAAGTTCGGTCTTTGGACACTCGCACCAAAAACAGACATGCCACTCGAGATGATGTAGGTAGCTATACTCAGCGGAATCTGCAATCCATGCTGCTGAAACCTGTGTGCAACGCCTGAGGTTGCCATCTGGACAGAGAGCGGTGTAATACCCACTGTCGGCTTCGGGATTTTGTATAAAGGTGAGATGCTGGAGTACCCGCCCGAGTACCTCGTTCAGCACCTCTCAGTTTGTTGCCGCTGCGCATCCACCCGCTTCTGAGGAATATTGCGGGTCTTGATCGGAATTGGCACGAGAGTGACCATTATCATCGTGTGCGCTGAGGGCACCTGGCGGATCTTGGAAAATTGATTGCCAATTGTCATTTGTACAAGTCACTCAGTCGTGTCGCCAGCAATATTCGAGAGATGTGTTCCGTCGTACATGAAGATCCAGGGAACCCGTGTTTCCTCCAGTCTGAGCGTTGCCTTAACCTCGATTAGCCCGTTATCATCCTCGAGTATTTCTGCTTACCTGTGTCTCCCACCACCAGTCCGCAGGGTGCATATCAGTGTAGAGGCTTTTTGGTGGCATATCGTTGTTGAAGCAACGCTGAAGGGGGTCAATGAGATGCTCGGCGTAGGCTGGCTGCCGCATCAACCATCTCATGGTTTTGATGATGTCGCGACTCCAGTATTTGATAGGCCGTTGGTGATTGTCATTCTATCTCATATCCTCGAGAGTGTGTAGTTCTCACTCCCTGAGATTCTGATCATCTGGCGTGCTAGCCATGAGCTTCTGGACGCGATCGCAATTTTTGAAGCTTAGGAAACGCAGAGCAGTGTTTTGTTCCTTCAGCACGGTGTCATAGCACGTCTTCATACCCTTCTCCTCGATCCGACAGTGGATATATTTGTATTCTTCACATGTCCCAAACGGGTAGTATGGATGCTTCTCTAAGTTCATCACAAAGCACCCTTCAGCATGGCGTTCCCATGGCTCAGCAATGTAATCGCTCAGCGGAGTTCCAGCGCTGGGGTAGGTTTCTGTCCGTGGCAGACGAGGTGGCAGTGGCTGAGACTTCAAGTCGGCGATATTTTGAAAGTGTTCGAGGTAGGGAAATGCGTCCAAGTGTTTGTCTGAATCTGTGTTAGCGATGAATTCACGATGCTGAGCTGGTTCAATGAGTCGGTGCAACCCGCGAACAGTCTGATTCTTTGCAACTTGAAATTGTTCAGGATGGTGTAATTTGACATGATTTTGTCACCAGCTGTCTGAGGGGAACTTCTATTGGCATGAAAATTAAGGGCAACAGAATGGGGTCTTCTCTGGCATTGTCGACGACACGGGAGGAGTGGAGTATTCACTGTAGAACGGGACGAAAGTTGGAGCTAGGCCTGAGCAATCTGGTCTGGGTATAAGCTCATGATACTTCAGAGATTTATTGAGCCTCAACACCATCACGCCAGGAGTTGCAAAAACACTGCATGTGCGATGTCCCATAATCCTATGAATAAATGAAACACAAACCCTGAGCAAGGCGAAAAGCTCGCGACGCGTGTAATAATCAATGCCTGAGATAAACTGAGTAGAACAATGGAAACAAACCAGCCCACAACGCTAACCGAAAGGAACAAAACACCTCCACCCGTGCCTCAATCAGTGCCTGAGATGAATAGATTACAGCAAAGGAAACTCACAAGACAAGAACCCGACTCTATCCCAGATGCGACGCGAGGCCAAGTGCACTCCTCCCATACCTCTCCATCCGGGCGAGCCTCATGGAGAGGGACATCGGGGAGAGGGACATCGGTGAGAGGGACATCCGGGAGAGGGTCATCGCGGAGAGGGACCTGCGGGAGAGGGACATCCGCATAGTGTGAACAAAGGGTCCAGGTAACCCGCCAGCGGTCCGTATTTGGACTGCCAAAATCGGTCGGTTATGTTCCACACCCAGCCAATCAACCCGACCAGCTGACTCTTGGCGGGCCAAACACCAACCTGTACCCGTCAACCTGCAGGTTTCGCCGGGTTTGGCTAGACCCGACTAGTCCAATCTCCGGTTCTGCGTTTCGGCTTTCACATTGATGGTCACATTCAGATATGCTACTGCTAATCGTAAAGTATTGACATTGGTATCTCATGGTTCATTTTCGGCCTAGTAGCCGCCTTGATGTGCAAAACACGTATACTCATGCGACCAACAACATCCTGAAGATGAGCATCAACAGAGCGTCAACAGAGAGTCAACAATCTTTGGTCTTGCATCTTCGGTAATATGAGTGGTGCTTGATCAAAAGCATCCATAGAGAAGGATATTTCAGCCTTTATAGGCAGATATGTACGGGATATTCTTGCCACATCCTCCAGGACAGAAACAACTTATTTGATTTACAGAGCTACCACTAAGTGTTCTTTAGCCTTTTAGCATATTATGACAGTCAAAACGATGTATATAGACAATAACCGCCACATTGTGCTGTGATTAACCATGATGGAACGCCAACAATCGTTGACACTCTGTGAATGCTCATTTTGAAGATGGGGCAGGAATCGTTTCACTTTCACTTTTGCCTACAAAGGCAGCCAATAATCAGTTTATGGCAATGTGGAACCTGTCGCCCCCCAGATTACCCATGATACATGACCAACAATCGTTGATGCTCCGTTGACTCTCATTTTTATGATAGGGCATGGAGGGTATTGCAATCCGCTTTGCCTATAAAGGCAGCCAAATATTGATTTATGACTGACTGCAGCCTATTGGTGGTGTGATTTCCCAGGACACATGACCAAAAATCATTGACACTCTGTTGACCCTCATTTTCATTATGTGGCAGGGAGGGTATTGCAATCTGTTTTGCCTCTGAAGGCTGCCAAAAATACCTTTACGACTGATGGCAGCCTATCGGAGGTGTTATTTCCCAGGCCTCATAACCAAAAATTGTTGACACTCCATTGACGCTCATTGCCATGACGGGGCAGGGAGGGTATTGCAATCTGTGTTGCCAATAAAGGCCGCCAAAAATACCTTTATGACTGACTACAACCTATCGGAGGTGTGATGGCCCAGAACTCATGACCACAAATTGTTGACGCTCCGTTGACGCTCATTTTCATGATGGGGCAGGGAGCATATTGCTATCTGTTTTGCCGATAAAGACCGGCAAGAATTCCTTTACAACTGACTACAACCTATCGGAGGTGTGATTTCCCAGGACACATGACCACAAATTGTTGACGCTCCGTTGACGCTCATTTTAATGATGGGGCAGGGAGGGTTTTGCAATCTGTTTTGCCTAGAAAGGCAGCCAAAATTACCTTTATGAGTAACGACAATGTGTCTGAGGTGTGATGTCCCAGGACACATGACCAAAAATCGTTGACGCTCCGTTGACTCATTTTGCCATGGCTGTATCCACAATATGCAATCATTGAATTTGGCACAGTTTATAATTCTCATTGTTTTGGCTGCCTTTCTTGCGTTTTCATTTACATTCTTCTTGATAACTATGTTGTTCTTTAATACTACATAGATATATATAATAATAATCTCCAAAATAACGTCTTTTGGTCAATGCTCGTCATCAATTGCAGGATTGCTCAATCCCCTGCTCTCGTCTTCAACATGAATGTTAGCTGCATTACCACACCACAGAGAGTGTACTAACCTTCATCAGTCAGCATATCTGTATCAAAATCGGTATCGTGCTCGGTAACCTGATCATCTTCGAAATATTCCGCACTGCGAACAGCTGTATGCGAATACGTATATCCGGCCGGCAAATTGATGATTGAGGCAGGTTGAGCTCCGGAAGTGTTACCGGTTGAGGCGGGCAGCGTGCCTGGCGGAGGTGCAGTCGGCTCTGGAATCCGCTCTCCACGTCGGGCGGGTGGAGGTGCATTTGTTCCTTTGCGTCTACAGCGTGTCTGTGGATTCTTTGCACTGCCATTTTGGCAAGGAAGGCAGCCGAACGTTTGGTTTTGACAAAGCATTGCCAGGTGTCTTTGTATTGCAGCCTTCCCCTTATTGTGCCCAGGAAACTCAACACCCCGCTTAGATTGTTCTCGGACCTCGGCGTGTGGTTTCTTTCTGAGATATCTCGTTTCCTGCAATGCGGCGTGCGAAAAGCCTTTTTTGGCCATTTTGGCCATATTCAACGCCAGGCGGATGTTGGAATGTTCCAGCTGTACCTGACCTCCTTGCCCTGCCATAGTTGCAGACATGTTGAAAACCTACAAGACATTAGTTGATGCTTCTAACAATGAAATTCGGCTGATACCTCTACCATACACACTTCAGTAGCCTCCTCTAAGGTGATAAAAGCCTATTTGGTCCACTTATGGGGACGCTTACCAGGAAATTCATCTGCAGAAATCCCAGAGCTCACAACATCTTGATGTTCGATTTTGTGGACTGTGCGGGCAAATACCTTTGTCGACCATGGAGGTTTCCCGTTACGGGCTGCAATGAATTCGTTACGTAGCTCTCTACGAACACCCGCTGTACATTATACGGTTAATTGACCGCCGACTGCATCGATATGGATATACTCACATCCCACCACATGATGCTTCTTATTTCTCCTGCTGCCAGTCTTGCGGACGATTTTTGAATGTGCATCCTGGGTCATATGTTTGGTAGCTGGATCGGCAGCGTCGCGGTGAACTAACTTGTGTCTGCGCTTGTTTTGTGTCCCGAGAATGTCGGCATTTGATGTAGCGCCCGCCAATCGGCCGATATTCGATCCGCTCTCACCTGGTGGTGGTGGTTATGTATCCATGATGTGCTGGTGTGGAATGAGAGAGGATGATGACAACGAGCGGAAGTGGGAAGCACTGAGGACTATATAGTTAGCATCTTGTCAGACTGGAATAAGTAGCAGCTAACATGACTGTTATGCTCACGATGAATCACGCTGAGTATAGCTGCAACTCCCAGCGGTTTCCCACCGCCCCACAATCAGCAATAAGTAGGTCTGATGTTGGTTGTTTGGTAACAAGGATGAATTGCGGTGTACAACCGCCGGAATCACCTAGTCTCCACAAATAAATAGGATGTAGTTTGAGGCAAAGAATATCTGCTGATGTTTGTCTGAAATAATCCCCGTGATATAACGTGAAAATGTCGCTAACAATCCGGTCATGTTGTACGGTTAGCGTCAGTATTCCTGATTTCTCGACATTCAGGAGGAAAATTTTGCTTTGTTCAAGATGAGTAAACATGCCAACTTCGACATAAAAGACGCAGCTTGCCTCAATATTGTCCATAACTTGCAACATTCAACATCACGCCTAACAACACAGTCCACGCAAACTACAATGGTCAATGCTCTGAAAAAGCACTTTTTTGTAACGGCGGCACGTGACCCAGGTCCGGGTAACGGCCATTCTATATAGTCAGCTTGCCACCAGACTTAGATCTCTAGCGATAATCTTACATATACACCTATATTTACTATTACTCGAGTCCACGTTTGCAACCGTATACCATAATTACCATACGTATGCCTATAAGGCCGAACGCTGGCGTACGTGCCCTTACATTTTTGCCACTTCTGGCTGGCAGACAAGGGAAATCGACAAAGCGCTCAACCCAACGACGTCATCAAGGGAATGGAGGCAATCGCGGCTTCGAGGGAGCGAGAGTCCGTGCCCTGGGGGCATTGCGCGGCTTGAGATCCAAAAAGAGTCTTGCGGCGGAGGAACGACGAGAAACGGACTTCTTAAGCAATGAAGAGAAAGAGAAATGGATTGAAGATTATGTTGAAAGAGAGACCGCTGGGGCAAGAAAGCGAGTGCAAGACGCAGAGGCAGCGGTTCAACATGAGCAGGATGATATGATGCATGCTGAATTGGCGGGATTGACATCGAGAAAGCCCGAAAAGACGTTTGAGGAGATGCTGGTTTTTATTGGAGATAGTCTGAGTGATCTTGCAAGTTCCAGTGATGGGGCAGATGGGGAAGATGAGGATGATGAAGAGAGTATGCAGGGCAAGCTGAGCGAAGATGACGAACCCGGCTGGTGATGGGCGCAATCACTGAAACTGCACAGCAGGGCATGGAGAGGTTTCGGCGGAAGCAGATGATGATCGACGAATTGACACAACCGGGATGCGAGGATGCAGCCCACTACTTCCATGAACCAGATTACAAGGTTGGCACATCCGAATTGAGGGTTCCGGCAGTCGTTCCGCAGGGAACGAATGACGACGCTCCGCCGCATCCACCGACAACTATTCAAGAGCTTATGGAGAGTCTTGACATTGTCGCCGGAATATTGGAAGGGACTTCTCGACCAGGAAGTAGTCATATCAGGCTAGGTTCGGTGAAGCCGCAGTCAAAACCGAGCATAACTAGTGGTGAGCCAACTGCAGAGTCCGATTCGTCACCGTTGCTGAACGCGAAGCCAGTTGAACCAGTCAGCCTTTACCCCTGCATATAGCTTCCAGCTAATTGCCATATAGATATCGGATCCCGACGAAGAGATGGTGACTGCTCCTGTGTCTCCGGAGGAATAGAGCTGCAAACTGTAATTTTTGACGTCTGATCGCGGGGAATAGCTAGCTGTTTACCAATTTTACTACCTGTCAGCTTTTTCTTGATTTCAGTGACCAGATTGTGATACTTGATGATTGGTCTGTGTATGTGCAAGGGTCGAACGCACCATGTTAACGTTCAAAAATCCGAATCACGCTGTAAGACAGCCAAAACATTCAGGTTCATTCTGCCAGTGACTGTTAAGCGACAATGTTAAAGCAATATTAGTGACAAAATGAGCTAATGAAATTTTAGTGAGTGATGTCATAGTTGTCATGGAAAGAGCGGTTAGTGCGCCTGACGAATCGATCTGAATGACAACTGTCAAGCTGCATTTATCGAAGTATCCAACTTAATAACTCTCGGCACAGACCTGGTGCACATCATTGAGATATTTGAAATTGCTTGTGGTACGTCATGGAAATCGAGGAGAGGGAGCTGGATAAGGAATGATGAGAAAGCCGAGCTATATTTACCCAATACTAGTGAAATGATCTACATGCCGTTGATTGCCAGCCAAAAGTGCGGGAATGTGATAGGGCCACGTCATTCCACACTCAGATAGCGTAGATAGCAGTTGATCAGAAAGTGAGAGGTAACAAAACTCCTGAATGCAAACGATAATAGATACAAAGGCAATACTGGATGTCAATAATATGTAGCTGATTTGTTGCATACAAATATTCAGTGTACAAAGGCTGTTTCGATGTGATTAATGTGTGCGTCATCAGAGTGTCAACATTTTTAAATTGTACACATTCAGCAATCAATGGGCTGCATTATCCCATCATTCCAAAGTGAATGGATAGGTCGGCGTTATTGCGAAAAAAGCAAATGACTCGGTCGTTGCCACATCCTAAAAACGAGCGTCAAGGGAGCGTCAACGAGTTTGAGCATTGCGTGATGAAATATCCAGTAGGCTGTGCGGTTACAGTACGTCGTAATCAGACTATTGGCCGCCTTTCTATTGAAAAATGGTGGTGGTAACATTTCTACTATGTCCTAAAAATGAGCGTCCACAGAGCTTCAACGATTTTTAGCCTTGCATCTTGGACATTGCATGGGCTGTGCAGCAAAGTTACGCCATAGTCGTGCTATCGGCTGCCTTTCTAGGCAAAACCTCTTACAACAACATCGCTACTATGTCCTAAAAATGAGCGTCAACGCAGGGTCAACGACTTTGGGCCATCTATCATGGAAGATCCTAGTGTTGTGCGGCGAAAATAGGACATAATCAGATCATCGTCTTCCTTTCTTGGCAAAAACAGTAGTGACGACATCGCTACTATGTCCTCAAACTGAGCGTCAACGGAGCGTCAACAACTTTGGGCCTTGTATTTTCGAAAATCCTGGGGCTGTGCGGCGACATCAAGCTATAATCAGAGTATAGGCCACCTTTCTAGGCAAAAACGGTTGTGACGATATCGCTACTATTTCCTAAATGTAAGCGTCAACAGAGCGTCAACACCTTTGGGTCTTGTATCACGGAAAATCCTAGGGCTGTGCGGCGACATCAAGACACAATCAGATTATCGGCGGCCTTTATAGGCAAAAACGGTTGCGACGAGATCGCTACTATATTCTAAAAATGATCGTCAACGGAGCGTGAACGACTTTTTGCCATGCATCTTGGAAAATCCGGTGGCAGTGCGGCGACATTAACACATAATGGTACTATCGGCCGTCTTTCCAGGCAACACAGCTTTTCACGACATTGTTACTATGCCCTGAAAATGAGCGTCAACGGAGCGTCAACGATTTGAGGCATTCTATCTTGGAAAATCAATGGGCCATGCGACCACGATGATCTACAATCGTACTACCAGCCGCCTGTCAAGGCAAATATGGTACCAACACGATCGTAACCATGTACCAAAATGAGCGTCAACGGAGCGTCAACGATTTGCGCGCTGGGATCCTGCATAATCTAACCGGAATGGAGCAGAGATGAACCACAATGAACCAATCGGCAGCCTGTGTGGGCAAAACTGGTACTGATTATATCACATCCACCTCCTACGATTGAGCGCCCACAGTGCATCAAGGCTCCAAACGCTGCACAGCAATAATCTGCATTATGCTGTTCATAAATGGAGATTCACGTGGTCAGTCGTTGCAATCTGTCCTTGTATTCAACTTCACAAATATGCATGCAATGTCTTACTGATCTGATTATTTTTCTTTTAGCAGTAGAGTCAATATTTAAGAGCTCGCATTCTGCGTTACTGTATCGTGATTTTCAGCTGTCTCTCAAGTTGAAATACCTAGCTTTCCAATTCATACCACCAGGTCTGCTGCACAATCTTTGAACACCTCATTGCTCGAGGTTGTGATCAGCTCCAAAAATGAACGTGTGTTTATTCGTGATTTGAGCGACCTTACATTGCAAATCATCTTCAATGCTTGGTGGGCTTCAATGAATGTAGGCTTGAAGCGGCCTGTTGCATGGAAGAATTCTAGACACGCGCCATCTTTGCAATTCTATTTGCACTGCGGAATTGAGTAGACTGTCAGCCCTGGCATCATATGTAGCGTGTGTCATCAAGTTCTTCACCATCCATCACAACATAGGACCAGCTCAATGCGGAAACAGTTGCTGGCAAAAGCTCACATCACAAAGTTAAACGAATTCACAGAGTCAGAGGTCACTAAATTGACCAGTTCGACGGTGGATGAAACAGCGTTGGCCATCCTGAAGAGACAAGGAACTCGCGGAATCACAGTAGTAAGTGGGCCGAGAAAGATGATATATGATATCCAATTAAATTAATACAGACCGAAATGACTGACAAAACGTTTCAAACTGGCAGATAAGGACTTTGAAACTTCCGAATTTCACCAAGACACGTGGAATCCCTACCTCGTGTTAGGATTTGTTTCGGCACATAGTCAATGGAACGCTATATCAAATCTCGAGCTATGACGGTCATAGAAGCCATTACGCGACGACCTAGTCGTACCATCCGCTGCGACCATTAGTAACATTATGCAGGAGGGAATATGCACTGACTGCGGATGCAATTAAGAAACAATTGCTGATACGAAATAAAGTTAGTTTAGCATTGGACGGATGGACCTCAACGAACAAACTAGCCATAACGTCGGTCATTGCGTACTATATGGATCAAAAGTGGGCATTCCGGGTTGTGTCACTGGCTTTCGATGAGGTTGATCGCCTGTTCGGTTCCCGTTTCGAAAGCTAACCAATGATGATAGGTCAAGGGCCAACAGACTGGAGCATGGTAAGCCGTACATTTCAATGACTTGCTTGATTGTTTTGAGCTTACTGATGGGCGCTTGCTTGGTATTACACCTGATAATGCTTCGTCAAACTACATCACCAAAATGTATTGTAGTCACTGGAAGACTCCAGGAGTGTCTGAGAGGATGTGGAGTGTAAACCCAGATGCGTCAATTTCAGGAGAGTATCAGACCCTAGGAGGGCATTCCGGCCAGCGTTGAGAGTAACTGGGATCTCTGATGACTGGTACAGGAGTACCATGGGAGTGATTGTGATGAGTTTGGGAACACCTCGGAGCGCCGGAGAGAACATTGGGAGCACCTGTGAGCGCCGACGACATGTCTGGGAGAGCCTGGGAACCCCGGCGGCAAGCCTGGGATACCCTCGAATCACTGTAGAGCAATGTGGGAAAAACAATATCCCCTTTCGGAACGCTGCTGGTGCGCCTGGAAATCATAGCTACTACTTATTGTTCAACGATTTTTAAAACTCATGAATTCTGTGTGCATTCTCGTCTATGTATCTATATAGCTACCGATCTACACACGGTATATCTAGACTAGCTGCAGGCAGTGCTTGAGAGCATTTCGAGGTGCGCCAGAAAATGACGATCGAGTGAACTCAGAGATACACTCCGAGGCCGTGATCGAGCAACCTTGGAGATCCACTTGGACGCGGTAATCGAGCGTAGTTGGAGATACACTTGGCGGCCGTGATCGAGTGTACTGAGATATGCGCTCTGTAACGGCGGCACGTGACCCGGGCTGGGTAACGACCTTTGTATATAATTGGCTCGCTACGAGCCTTAGATCTCTAGCGATGATCTTACCTAGACACATCTACATCTACTATCACTCGCGTCCAGGTTTGCAACCCTATTCGAATAAATACCATAAGTATACTTACGAGGCCGAACGAAGGCATACGTGCCCTTACACTATTATGGCTCTTTCAGTAAACGGATACGTTTCGCTCACGGGATTACGAGTTGACGAGTTTTACCCCTTTTCCGACGCGACAGAATGAAGTCTACAATTCAGATTACTGTCCCCCAAACGAGATATCGAAGCATCAACACTTCGAAGCACGAAGCATTGACCGTTCCATCATTGAATTGAGCCCTTGATGGAAGCGGAGTAGAGATCAAGACCAAGTGGCGCACAAGGCGCGTCACCGGCAATGAAGACGATTATTATCCTATAGATTGCCACCCAGCCAATGACAAAAATCGTATACGATCGATCCAGACGAGTTCAAGACGACATCAATTACTTCCAGTGGCTGCAATTGACCACCGGACACCGGAGAAGTCGCGACTGCTTCTCTGAACGCGTCATTTCACGGCGGAAACTTAGAGAGCTCAGAGGCCAAATGGCGCACAAGGCGCGTTGCCGACATTGAAGACGATGATCACGAATACCAGACCATTTCCACAAGTCAATTGAGCGCGATCGCCAGCCCAAGCACCTTCAATGGACGGAGTGCTCGTGCCCAACAATGTAGCAATATCGAAAACCAAAGGCGAAGTCAGAGACGTTTTACGAGTCAGAACAGTTACGACTACAATCCTTCTATTTGAACGACGTGCAATTATCCCAGTTTCAGTGTACACCTACAGCTCTAGCAACCTCGAAGATGCCACTTACAGAAGCATTCTACAGCCACCCTACGAATGAAGCACTGTTACTGCCACGATCATCTGCCAAGCAAAGTGCACTTACGGAGAAGACACCCTACGATTGAATGACATTGAGGATTGGAAGCTTTCCCTTGATTGAAGCGAACTTATAGCGGCGATACATTGCGCAGTGTGAAGTGCATTTACGGTTACAGACCGACACAATTCCGCACACCGTCTACGACGACTACGACGACTACAATGACTATGATGACCTCAGAGCACAAGGATTATGGACAATCGAGGCGGCAATCGGCAAATCAAGCGCCAACAATCCTTAGGCACTCAGCGAGTAAAAACTATTGGCGGCATTGGCGGCGCAGGCAATAATGGCGACTCTGGAAGCAAAAGTACCATACCGGACAGAAGTGGCGGGATGCAATGCTTTCGTGCTATTATCGACTGCGACGCAACAAGCATCTTTATGACACCGAGGCTTCTGAAGCGACTCGGGATATCAGGCGGCATACATCATAACCCTCGCCATGACCGGAGGTGTGATGCCACATGCAAAGGACAGCCGGAAGACGCGGATTACTGTCCAGTGCGTGGACTATCTCGCACCGGTAGACATATCAGACGTGCTAGTCGTGCCAATGTGGGCGTACGATTCAGTACTTGGGTTACCATGGTTTCCGGAACAAAATCCTGACATTGAGTGGGCTCAATTAACTCCTTGCGATCACCGAGTGCGAGTGGGGCGGAGGAATGACTCCGATGACTACGGCAGTGGCCTCGAAGGTCTCAGAAGCCGACAATGACAAGCTTCTGGGGCGCGGTCTGGGTATCCAGACACTTGGAGCATCCGCATTCGACGATCTTCTAAGTAACATTGAAGTCGTCGTAGCATTTGCCCGACAGACTGGGGAATGAATATGGCTGCTGGGAGTGACTTTGGAAGACAGCACCTTGGATTCACCAGGTGATACAGACCCAAGCGCTGGACGCGACAAGCAGAGAGCAGCGGCGCTAGTTGTGGCAGAAGAGCCCCTCCGGGGAGACGCTTGAATGACTGCTGCTGGCTCGCCGAGACACGAAGGGAGTGACTGGAGGGCGGGGCTTGGCTCCTGTGTGGGCGAACCGTGAATGACAAGGCCTCCTGGATATTACCTTCCACCGCTTCCATCCTTTCTTGATTCTTTGGCTAACATAGAGGGAGCAGTTCGGAGATAACCCCGAAGACAAATGACAATTGAGACCGAAGAGCCCACTTACGCACGCCGAAGACTTAAGAACCAATTGGAAGCCCGGGCATGAGATAATGTTCCAGCTACGAGAGACGACGGTCCTGAAGAAGGTATCATTGAGACTATGAGAATTGGACTTACCAGCGCCGATATGCCCATGCCGGAGATGCTCCGAGACAGATGACAATAAATCCTTGACTATGGCGACATACACGAAACTAGCAATTGAATGCCGAGACGCCGATATATGTACCGGCTGCCTTGCCACACCGAGTACAATGCCGAATTCAATGCAGATGACAATGCCGAATATAATACCGATTACAATACCGAATACAATGCCATATCTGTTTCGAAGTTACATCACCGAGAATACTCCTGAATGAGATCCCGACTCAGACTCGGCAATCCCAAGCTATACAACTGCGATGACAATTGACAAATGCAAATTGTCAACTACAAATCGACTTCCGAATCAAGCCCTTTCAATGGATGTTCCCTACGAAGCCATATGAGATCAGTCGCTGGCGGAGCAACGACTTTTGAAGATGGTGATGACCGTCCCTGAATCGCAACTCTTACCGCAAACAGTTACCGTACCAGAAGTACAGCTGGACATGAATCGACATGTGGACTCAGAGAACGATGATAAGTCAACCGAGTCAAGCGATGTGATGGCACACACCTACAGATGAATCGACAAGCAAACCCGGATGAGAGCCAGCGAGCGCACCCCGCGATCTGAGACGATAAGTTCACCGAGCATAAGACTGACATCAAGTAGACCTGGAAATGCATCAAAGACAAACGAGCCTGATCCATGCCGAACGAGTGCAAATACGGATACCGAAGCAGTTCCGAACGCGATACCGATCGACCGCGATATGGCTACCGAATTAGTCCCACAGGAGACCGAAAATGACCACCGAGCGTACTGAATAGTCTACGCAATGGAATCAAGAGATCTCACAGCAACAGATATCACTGCGAAGGACTTCACATGGATATCGAGAGGATTACCGGGAGCCTTACCGAATCAAGCCACTGACCGAGACGCATACCGAACGGCATATCGAACTGAATGCGGAATGATTCTACCAAATGACTACTGACAAGCCAACGGCTATTCTACCGAAGCTGTCTGCCGATGGCCAAGAGAAGTCGACCAAGAATGCACCGAAGATATCATCCGAATGACTTCTACCGAGAAGCGGTCCACCGAGACCCTACCAGATGGCGAATCAAGAGATGCCGGAATCCGCATATGCAAAGCGGCTTTCCGAGAGCAGAGGCACACTCCTATCGCGGTGAGTATGACTACCAACAGTGAAGCTTACGTGTTAGATATGAATCAATGATATTCCGCACATGCCTGATGCCATTGCCGCATTCTACCACCCTCAAATGGTCACCAGCGACTAACGTATCAGAACCGACGGCTGTGACAGTGCCGGGAGCTCAAGCTCACATCATTGCCCAAAGTCGAGACAAGGCGCCGTTGCAAATAACGTCTAGATTGAGCGCATAGGGACGCCTCATTCGACAGTAAGTCAACAGGCAGAACAAGTCACGACGAGGCATAGCCGTTGCAATGACGTCAAGATTGAGCGCATCGGGACTCTCATACGACAGTAAGTCAACAGGCAGAGCAAGTCAGGATAGTCACTGGACAGCGGGCGACGCAGAAGGACGACTGAAGCCGAATGAAGATAGTCTGCAGATGATGCGAAAGCCGAACCAAATTACGATCGGATCACCAATGAATCCCAATATCAGTTCGGAGATCCAGGTTACACTGCTACCGAGCCACGATGACAATCGACAATCGATATGATGAAGTCGTCGACGGAGCAACGAATTTTCAAAAGAGGGAGATAGCCGTGTCTACACTATCAAGTTCTACCGACAAGTCAAAAGCCCACCTAGAAGCAGGCTACCGCGACACACCGATAGTTCTACCAAGAATTCGACCGGCAATCCTACGAAGTCGACCAAGATTCTACTGAAGCCGCCTGCCAAGAGCGCAACCATGAGGTCGAACAGATGGTCACCGAACCGGACTTCGAAACACCATTATCGAGTCAATGCCACTTACCGATGACTACCGGCTGCAAGATATATTCTCCAGAGCATGCCGAAGCACTGCAGAGAGCTCGGACAGCGCAAGCTCGCTTGAACTTGGTAAGTATAACCATTGTAGAGAAACTTACGTGTTAGGTGTCTACGAATGAGACTACATGCAATTCATGTATACCATTGACGGCTACGACCGATGCCGGCAGCGGAAGCTCCCATCGATGCCAAGTCATGAGCGGAAGCTCTACCACCCTGACGAATTCCGACAACGACCTACGCCGAGAAACACGATCTACGAGAGCGGTACTGGATGGCAGGTCGCTGTATGAGTCCGGGAGTGGAGATAAGGAGGAATTCAAGTCTGAGACTCGGGAGCGGAGGAAATGGGTCAATAGTTTCAGAACTCAGGACTGGAGGAAAGTTATCAATTAGGCGTTCCTTTCTTCTGTTTCTTCTCTTCTTTTCTCTTCTCCATACTTTATGACTTCATTGGATCTTGGCCCGGTATAAATGGCGTCGGCACGGGTTTTACCACCTCCCGATCTCAGTAAATGGGAGGTGGAGTTAGCCCGTGCGCCGGATGCACCAAAAGGCTTCCGTACGGTGGCAGTCGGTAGCAGGACTTTTGAGTTAGTACCAGTATGTACGCGGGATGATTGTTTAATGCTTTCCTTTCCTTTCCGTTTCTCTTGTACGGCTTATGCAGCCCAGGAGGTCTGCGCCTAATGAGGGGGATACTGTAACGGCGGCACATGACCCGGGCCGGGTAATGGCCATTCTACATAGTCGGCTCGCCACGAGCCTTAGATCTCTAGTGATACTCTTACCTAGACACATCTACATCTACTATCACTCGCATCCACGTTTGCAACCGTATTCCATTGAATACCATACGTATACCTACGAGGCCCAACGCAGGCTTATGTGCCCTTACACGCTCCGAGATCATGATCGGGCGTGTTTGGGGATGCCCTTGTGGAGGCCACGATCATGCGCACTTGTAGGCCGTAATCAATGAGTTTGGAGATGCACTTGTATGCCGTGATGGAGTAGGATTGGACGAGTACTTGGAGGCGGTCAATAGACGGCGCGCCGGGTGCTGAGACACTGGTCATCAGTTACTTGGTTATAACTCGCAACCGTGGGAATGTGACTTTACCTTTGAGCTCTCATGGAGAGCTGGGTGATGGCGGTCGATCATGTAGGGAGGCACGCCGGAAGCTACATTCAGGGGTCAACTCGTAATCATGAGAATGATGGGAAGACAAACAATCTTGGGTGGAACTCATCGACCAGGGAGGACAACCAAAAAATAAAAAAAGTCTTGGCGAAACAGAAACAGCGCGATAAGTCGACAACAACGATTGCAACTACAAAACGGACAGCGGCAATCGATTCTGGACGTCGAATTGACCCCGGAGCGAGCGTCCCAGCACTGGCGAGACCGCAGGAGGAGGGCACGTACACGAACCCACGCAATTGAGTGGAGTCGTGTAAAGTCTTGGCAGAAAACGCGATCGCGCAACGCGTCGGCCAACCAGCAAGCGACGACGAGGACTACCTTAGACTCACAGGAGTGATGACCTAAGCCAGAGTAAGCGGGAGGAGCGACCTGGACACGGGAGAAGCGGGAGTGGGGAGGAGCGACGCGCCTATGGATGTGACGATGGAGATGGCGACGGCGGCGACACCCGTCGCCGCGGAGACCGCGGGCACAACCATAATTGAGCCGATGGAGAGAAACGAGAACGGAAAGCGGAGAAGGAGGAGCGAGGCCGTGGCGACCGCCGTGGCCCCCAGCGACTGGAGGAGCCGCATGGAGAGGACGATGCGACAGCAGGCACAGGAGCTAACGCAGCTGCACCGGACCGTTGGACACCTAACAAACCTGCTGGAAGCACAGGCAGCGCGCGAGGAGGCACAGTGGCGAGGAATGATGACTTTGATGCAAGAGAGAGAGCAGAAATGGGATACCCGCCACGAGGATGACAACCTGTGGGGGGCGGGCATCAAAAACATGATCGCAAAGGTCTTGAAAGGAGTAGCACCAGGCCAGGAAGCGAGAGAGAAAGAGAGAGACAAGACTGCAAGGATGGACGGTGGGGGGCTAGAGGCCTCGCAGCATGCAGATACAACGCAGGAAGGAGGACCAGAGAATCACCAACAGCTACAGCAGCAACCGAAGCCCAGACTGCAGCTCAAACTACAGCCTAAACCGCAGCACGAACCCAAACCAAAGTCAGCGCCCACACCCGCTAGACGGTGGGAGACAGTCCCACCGCGAGCCCAGAGTCAGAGGGCACCCGTTGGCCCAGGCCCTGCCCCGACGGCCGGATCGAGCATGGCAGAGAGACGCCTGATACTAAGGAGAGACGAGGGTGTACCGCCCCCCAACAAAATGGACCAGGAAATTGCATCGGCGATCAACAGAGCGCTGTTCCACCAGAAGGCACCGGCCCACATTCGGATCATGAACGCAAAAAGGAACGCTAGGGGTACGATTACGGCAATCACCCACCAGAACGCAACAGCGGCGATGGCACTAATATACCGCGACGTCATCATCACCGCCGCGCGCACGGTCGACAAGGGAGTGATCGACGTTGAAGAAAACGAGTCCTGGGAGAGGCTCAAGATCCATGCTGTACCACTCGTGAGGTACATGGGAAAAGGCACGGAAGGCCTGCAGAAGATGCGAGAGGAATTCGAAGCGGAGAACGAAGGCATAAAAATCCCACCCAAGTACGGTGGCTGGCGAACCCCCGCACCATCAGAGAGAGGAGGCAGAACGGAGAAATCGCCGCATCATCGGTTGTCTTTGTTGTAAAGGGGAGCAAGGCGGCACGGGGGTTGGTCAAGAACGGCATCAAGGCGGCGGGAGTGTGGTACCGAGTCGAAACGTACACGAATGCGGGCCCTGACAGCAGATGTGAGCTCTGCTGTGGATGGGGTCACATCGAGAACAAGTGCGGCAACAAGCCCACGTGCGGCTACTGCTCAGGTCATCACCGGACAGGCGACCACAAGTGC
>Ga0307512_10000516_pt1 | contig 56884 bp, 53 predicted proteins | sample 14_EM_MG_FD_200267 | JGI IMG/M metagenome (GOLD analysis project Ga0307512, IMG submission 200267) | Populus trichocarpa ectomycorrhiza microbial communities from riparian zone in the Pacific Northwest, United States - 14_EM | ecosystem: Host-associated > Plants > Roots > Unclassified | place...
GAATGTCAACCTGGGATGTGAAAGCAGGTAGAGTTATATACATTTCATATATATCACACTTTGTTGTCAGAGTGCAACTTGCAGACTTAAATTGGTGGGTTGTTTTTAATTTGAGTTCTTGTGGTTTGTACTTGCCACTATCAGCCACTCAGCCACTCAGCCACAGAATTCTGACCAATAAGAATCGAAAAAGACACATTCCGTGTGCTTATATGAATAATGGTACAGAGAAGAGGGAAGGAGAAAAACTTCAGATATATACAGGAGGCATCAGCCCCTGCGGCAGTGACCGTATATCAGACCTGTAACATCATGTACATCATGTACATCTGAAACCGGACGTGTTGCTATTAGATGAAGTTAGTTGATTGAATACGGTCCCTGTCGCATATCATATCTTACTAATAGAGCTAGTGTCATGTTTACAAGCAGTCATAAGGTAGGATAATAACATCACTAATAGATCCTCCACTCAAAATCCAGCTGCGCGTAAGTTGCAAACTAACTAAGTAGAGCTAAGAACGCCTAGGGCAAACACTCGAACTAAAGTTGATGCTTTAATATCCACCGTATGGATATCAAAGTGCGAACCAATCAAGTTCAGCAATCCTATCAACACAAAAAATTATATTGGCCGGGTGCTGTCGACAATTAGCATAGTGTATCTATTGGGTCACATTTTTGTTCGCCAAGTGCAAACGCTATTGGATCCCGGTTTTCGTTAGAAGACCACAGCTGCAGTGTAACACACCTATACCCCGCTCGAGCACATATAATCGCTGCCTACCCTTCGTTCGGCAGCTTCACTCATCAAAAATCCTTTCGTTTCCCATCGGAGAACAATAAAACCACTAGAACCACACGCCATAATTCGTCTCGTTCGCAATTAAATAACGCCCAAAACCGCCACGACCCCCAGCGTTCATACCAAGAATGGAGGGACTTGGGATAGCAGCAAATGTCATCGCAGTCGTCGACCTCGCGGCGAAAGCATGCACTGTCGTTTATCAATACGCGAAATCGGCCAAGAACTGCCCGAAAACCGTTGCGCAACTGCAGCAAGAGCTCACGGCGGTAAAGGGCTCACTTGACGGACTGCAAAAAATAGCCCGTCGCTTAGATAACGTGTGTATTGCAGCCGGAGAACCGCCGCCAGTCATATCAAAGTTATCCACGGCACTGAAGGAGTGCAGTACAACACTTGGCGAACTCACTCATGAATTGGAAGGTAGTCACAGGAACAAGTTCAGGGAGAAAGTGGGATGGCGACTCCGGTGGCCTATCAAAGAGTCAGAAATTGCCCAGTTCGTATCGAGGTTGGGCAGATACCAGCAAAGCTTCCAATTGGCGCTGCAAGCGGATATAGTGTAAGTATATCGATATATATATCTGCAGCGGTCTCAACTATGAAACCTCTGCTGACTAAGAGCTTGAGTTCAATTACTCTGGATGTGAAAGCAGATGTGGGGGAAGTGAAAGCGGGAGTGCAGGATGCGACAACCGAGATACAAGAAGTACATGCGGAACAGTCCAAAGACATTTTGGATAGAGCAATCCAAGATCAACGTACGTACCGAAGCACTGTTTCTTGACACCTTGCGTATTCGTTAGCTTATTGAGCTCCCAGGAGAGAAATTGGATCAACTTGTTAGGTGGCTTGCACCGTTGCATTACAATGTCAAACATGAGCAGTCAATAGAGAAACATGAGGAGGATACTGGGACGTGGCTATTTGAGAAAGATATCTATCGGGATTGGGAATCGTTGAGCCCATCAAGTCTCTGGATCCACGGCATTCCGGGATCTGGGAAAACTATTTTGGCGTATATAAAGTCCAGTGCGTGTATCACGTGCTCGTCGCTGATATCTTCGCAGATCCACAATAATCGAACGGCTTGAAACAGCCCACCCCGGAGGAAGCGACTGTGACGTAGGATTTGCTTACTTCTACTGCCAATATAACAACGAAGAAACAAAAACCCCTGCGAATGTTGTTAGAGCACTTTTAGCTCAGCTTCTCCACAGTCTAGATTATGCCACTGTAACCACGAACGAGATCGTTAAAGACCTCTTTTCCAAGTTTTCAAAAGGACATGGACCTCCGGTGGATATCAAGAGGATCTCCCAGTTCTTTTCGAGTGTCGGTAGACTGTACAAACGTCTTACCATCGTCATTGATGGACTTGACGAGTGTCCAATGGAGAGCCGCGGAGACCTCCTGAGATTTGTCATCGCATTGGCTTCTGGCGACAATGCTAGCATTTTGGTTGTCAGCAGGCGAGAAGTCGATATCGAAGAGAAATTAAATGGCTTTTCAACTATTTCGTTAGAGCACGAGCAAATCAACTTGAAGGACGACATGCGCAAAGTAATTAATAAGGAGCTTGAAGACATGGAAAAATGGGGACGCTTCCAAGCGCTGAAGGACGAAATCGCGGAAAGCCTTATCTTAGGGTCCGGAAAGAACATGTGAGTGCACATGCCAGGTAACCGAATACCTTTGACCAAAAACACTAATCATTACCCCGTCTTCTTAGGTTCCGGTGGCTAGAGTGTCAAGTTGATCTTCTCAGCAGGCTCCGAACACCGAATGCTGTCAGAGAAGCGCTAAAAACGCTTCCCCGCACACTGTTTGAAACATACGACAGGATGCTGGAATGTATCGAAGAAGAAAGTTCAGCAGAATTGGCTTCTAAAGCTTTCCTATGGATTATTCATTCCCTACGGCCATTGAATTTGGATGAGCTTGTCGAGGCTCTGGCTCTAAATGAGAACGACAGGCGGCTCAACAGGAATGCAACTTTTGCTGATCCTCGGGACCTTCTAAGAATTTGCAGCGGTCTTGTGTACGAGGATAGCCGGAACAATAATTCCGACGACAATAGCTCGGACAATAATGGTCTCGACGACATTAACTCCGGCGACGAGAGTTCGGACGACAATGACCCGGAGAAAGCTTCCCGTCGGAAAGAAATTAAGTTCTGCCACTATACGGTTGAGGTATAGTTCAGACCACGTGCCAGTTCTTATTAGAGTTGGAATACTTAAGTACATTGCGGCTAACAGTCACATGCTCCAACAGGAGTACTTTGTTTCCGACTATTTGCGCAAACATTCTAAGCTTTCCCGCTACGCTGTTGCCAAAAAGGAAACGGAGCGAGCTCAAAGCCAATTGGCAAAATTGACGCTCACTTATCTTCTACTTGACGACTTCTCTGAACCGTGCACCTCTGAAAGCCAGCTGGATGAACTCACCCAGCAGTATGCTTTTTATGAATACTGTGCGGATCATTGGATTGCCCACTGCAGAAATTTCAAAGGCGAAGACGATAGTCTTTTCGAACTTGTTGATAGTCTCGCTTTTGGTTGCCCAGCCAAGCGTCGCGTCTGGTGTCAAATAGATAACCGCATCTTTCGCAAATATGGTGTGCATGCAGACGACAACGACTTCACCTTACGCGACTCAGAACCAGACCAGGGCTATTACGTGTGGAGTGTGTGTAAACGGTTAGTCAGGTATAATCAAGGATTGATTATCAGACACATCATAGAGAAAAGACCGGAGCTGCTAAATAAGTATGTGGGACTGGAAGGGCCGATCCTCCGGATGGCAATTTTGGATCCCAAAAACAATGTAATAATGGACCTCTTGGAGCTAGGGCCCGACATACACAAGAGATGGTTAGCATATGATCTCCCGAACTGTTCCCCCGCAGAAATTTCATGGGCCGGGTCGATCGGGGGTGCCTACAACATTCCACACGACAAACCGCAAAATTTCGTACCAGACCCTAACAATTTGCCCCTATCTCACAAAGATACGCCTTTTGAATATCCCATTCATACAATTTCACAGCATATTCCGAAATTTCTGCCACTTGTCCTCCGACATGGATCCGATCAAGTCAATATACGTAGTTGGAATGGATCAGTTCCCCTTCATCATGCAGTTTTGGGTAAATCTCTGGAGGCAGTACAAGCCTTGATTGCAGCTGGTGCTAATATCAACGCCGAAACCAATGCCGGTAGGACTTCATTTCATATTGCGGTTAGTCTCCAGGTTGGCGTTATACTCGATTACCTCCTGGACTGCAAGGTTACCGTTCCCTCTGACGTCACGGCTGAGGAGTTGAAATGGGTCGGGGAGAAACCTGACGGTGACGATGACCTGAATGTGGAGCGTGATGCGCGGGACCGGCTTATGCAGAAAATGCAGACCTTTCCATGGCCACAGCCTGCCCACCCTACCCTCCCTGATGATTGGGTCCGAGGAACTATTTCCCGAGAGGAAACCGTCAGGATACTCGAGCCACCTAAATCCCCAGAGCCTTATGTTTCCATTGGAATTGAGGGCAAATCACTAAAGAGGATTGTCTTTAGGATTCTATCTAATGATTCAGGTAATTCTCTCTCACTGAATAAACCTACCACTGCTCTGCTCACTCGAAAAAACTGCAGGAAATACTAGGTATACGAACTATAAAAGCACCTACCGTCTACCGTTTTCTTGGTTTGAAGCTGCTGTAGTCATGTCGCCGCCATACCCGATTACGAATGGCGACAAAACAACCCAAACGTTTTCAGACCGAAGGGGTTTAAAAATACGTCCGGCTATTCCCTCTCGACACATTCAGTGCAACGTATATGTCTCTAAAAGCCCGCGTTACCATATAGTTGTGTGGGATGTGCGAGATCCTACGCCGGGGGTGAAAGAATGGTTAGAAGCAATTCAGAATGGGGATGTGATCAACGTTGTTCCGATGGTTGCGGCGATGGGGAAGCTGACGAGGGAAAACCATGTGCACAAAATCGAGGTGGATGTTTACTGCGAAAACTGAACCGAATAAACATTGCGCATGTATTTACATACTGATTTGTCTGAGGGCCTTCTGGAAGCGTCGGAGGAATCGTTCGAACTCTATGCTATGGAATATCATGTCTCGTACAGCACTAAAAGATACCGCGTATATCATTTATTTCAAAATGTCTATAGTTGTAACGACTAGAAGCTTATGGATTCCTTCATATTTATTGAACATGTTCCGTTAGTTGGGGACGAATGGCGTGGATGCATTTCCAGGTGGTGTCTAAAATCAACGGCAATCCCAACCAAAGTTCCGGTCGATCATGAGCTATCAGTCACTCTGCAGATGATCCTTTATATGATGAACTACATCAGTGTATAGTATTATACCGATAACAAGAACCTGTGAACTATTTAAAATATGGTACCACTGATTATTGACGTTGGTGGTGACGGTAAGGCGGTTGTTGTCGTTTATGGCAAAAACGAGTATCCTTATGTGGCCCGCCATGACTGTACAAAGGTAGGCACCAGGACTAAAGACACCGCTTGCAGCAAATGCTCCTATTCAGGTGGGTATATATGTATGTTACAAGTCGATAATTCGGGAGATCGGATGAAGACAACCAATCTTACCTTTGTGCCACCCGTCTTCGTTGATGTATTCCGAAAGGCTCACATCAATATCTTGGTGGTAATATAGCCAGATTTTTCCCTGGCAAACTGTCGCTGATGAACTGGATATATATACAGCAGCAGCAACTGGCCATTCAAATAGGGTGAAGGTCGCTATCGAAGAGATACTAACCTGTCTAACATGTATACCCAACGACTGGTACCAAAAGGCATCTACAATGGATATACACGAAACCCAGATGAAGACATGGTTAAACTGTGACTTTGTGCGCGGCTATGGTGCGTTCTCCACAACCAACACCGCCTCAATGAATCCGGCAGTACTTTTCCCTGGGATGCAAAGACTTCTGCCGAAACCGCAACGACACGTTCTCCCAGTTTTCAGACCACAACTTATATTGCACCGAAAATAGTCCCAACTGCCTCGTCTTCTGTAATCCCTGCACATTTAGTGCTCGATATTGATCAAGCTCAGGATTCTCCTGGAGTATCCCGCAAGACGCTGAATCCTCCGCAGAAGGGCCACCGCGTACCGTTGTATTGCCTAGGGAATGTCCACCGTCAAGCAATGGCCTATAACATTCTAGTTACTAGTTTACCTGAGTTCAACATTGACCTAGAGACTCTGTACGCTACACTTCCGCTGCAGCGGCTTTTGACAGACTCGTTAGTCCTAGGGACTATACTACGTCAGACGAACTATCTTTTCCAATGTACACATTTGTTGGTGCAGCTTTTTAGCCGTGGTTTCTCAGCGAGTGATGCCAAGAGTAGCCAAGAGTCCGAGTGCAGGCACACTCCCGTCGCTGTTGTAGACCCTTCCCAGGCCTTCAACAGGGTATAAACTTTACTCCTAAGCGTCTCGAGGAGGTTCTCTTCTTCCTCTATATTCCTAGAGAGTACTATGCCATGAACTAATAGAAAGTTATGGCGTCCTGTGCATCCTTAACCGCCGTCCAATAAGTGTGTATTCAAGAACCTGGTGTTCTGCCTATTTACATGACTTACATTGCAAGATTTATCGTTTGTCGACCCAGGAAACCACCGAACCTATCAATATCTGCCTAATCAAGGTGCATGCTTTTCTCCAAACGCGATATCAGTCATACCACAGCTATACGTAACTCTTTGAACCTTCCCACGCATCACTCAGATGGGCTAATCCTCCACAGCAGCAGTGAAAATAGGAAAATCGCACCAGTATAGACGAAAGTCGTTGTTTCCACAACCGTTGTAGATATCTCAAGTCAGAAACCCGCTGACGAAAATACAAGGTAGAGCTAAATGGTATGTGGTATATATGGTACATTTCGCAATCCAGCTAAAGTTATGGGGGAGGTTGGTGTGTATGGTTGCTATCGAGCCATTCTGTGACGGGTTGGGCGGTATCTGATAAGATGGCGATAAGTTGATTGATCCATCAGAGCAGCAGATTAGATAGCGCTGATCGGTGATATCTGCGTCATATGCCCGCACGTCGGGGATCCTGCCGACCTTTCAGTCTCCGACGATGTTAAGTTCATTAATCTTATTTTCCGGGGTGGTGTTCTCTTTTTCTTACCGAAGCTCGTCCTCTGGTATAGTCTGGTGGGGACTGCAAGAACGATAATTTGTTATGAGCTAGGTATGTTGTCTGTAGATGTCACCTCATGGAGTGATAATGGCAGATGATGATGGAGGAGGTTGAAATGTGATTCCGTTCAGGACTAGTGTCGGATGGCGTCAGAGTAGTGTGTGGGCACGTGGGGCGCTAGGTTACCGGTAAACGGCTTAATTTTTTCTCTCGCTAGTCTGCCATACATTAAGGTACCGAAGCGGATGTTAATCTTGCAACGTTGGGGGCCACAAGCCACTCTCTACCATGTGCACCCGCTGAGCCGCACTTTATTTGCACGTCATTTATCCTTTCACCACTCCGTGCTCTTTGTAACAGAGGTACATAAGTGGAGGGAGAGGACCATATGACAGTTCCCGCTTCCCGCTTCAACGGCACCCCACCCATACATGATTAAATTGGCCCCACCGGATGTCTTCGCTATTTAGGCGGGAGCCGGAAAGGGACGATTACCTAGACACTAGAGTTTACATCAACATACCCAGACATGACGAAAGCGCGATTAGCCCTTCACTTGATCCGTTATCCCCCCTACTCTCGGGTTTGTTGAAATGGTTACAATAGCAATGTCGAGGATAGTTGGTAGCAGTAGTCAAAGGGTGGGGAGCTTCTGATTGGCGACCAGAGTATTGACATACCCGAGGGGGATACCATGATAACTTCAACGCATGGAGCCTTTACCAGTTTCCCCATACATCATGGAGGCTGGCAATGAAAGGCTTGGAAAGGACTCGGACGAATGTGGCCACCAGGCATTTCGAATGGTGATTGCTGACATCGGTATCGCGATTGTTTGATCGAGAGGCTGCAAATCCCGCTGTAAAAGAACCAGGAGACATTGATTCAGCTGGGCCCAGACGGGTTTGCAGCTAAATACTTAAGGTTAAGTAAATGGCACGCAGAGATTAACATATCTCGGTACTAAAGTGAAAGACTTGAAGCTGTGGATATTCGGTATTCACCTGACGACTCACGCGAATGTAGTTATCTCAGGAAATTTCCAGTTGCTCCATGTAGCTTCTTGTTCAGATCTAATCCTTTAAAGCGGATATCGCATGCATGATGTCTGAAACTGTAGTCTGCAAGCAGCCATCGCGATGGGGGGTGTCTTAGTATCTTAACCACCACCCTGCTTAGGATCATTCGGGATCACTCGGTACTAAAAATTTTCTATCTAGAGTTGCACAAATGGCCTTGGATTGGCCATGGCCGAGGTGTGTAAGTGCATATTGGCCCTTGGTTATTGGCAGGCGTAAAGATAACTTTGAAGTCATAAGACATAACGGAGAGATCGGTTGGAGTGTCCCGATGTAGAATTTCGTACCGCTCTTATTCGGAAATCAGAGCATCAAACCATCGTGCTCTTCTAGGCACCTGATAATGATAGAATTTGGTTGGGACAAGCCACATCTACGAAAGAACAGGCACTCAGTGTGTTTTCCAAGTTGAAAAGAAAATCCAATTTGCTCAATTCACCTACGTGAGCCCGGTCCTGCAGCCCCCGCAAAAAAAGAATAACAGCTCTCATCTCCAATACCCAACAACATAACCAAACGACTAATCAAAACCGCGCAAGAAAGAACAAAAGCTTCATAACCTTTACATAACCAAAGCTCCTCCGTTTCAATACCAGTTCTTCAACTACAACCCGCAATCTTTCCGGACAAAAAATAGAACAGTCTGCTCCACCAATGGCAATCATCCGCAATCAAGCCCAACAAAGAAGATAACATTCTGATCCATCCACCAACACCCAGACAAACAAAAAACTCCCAACCCAACACTCCCTATTCAACAAAACTGATTAAGAACCTCCGCCACGATGGCATGACCATTCTTCAGAGCCAAATCCCTTGCTCTTTCGGCATTTTTCCCGTCCCTCCCGCCAATGTCGGCCCCAGCATTAAGTAACAACTGAACCATATCTAGACGTCCGTGCTCAGCCGCTCCTTCCAGAGCCGTTCTTCCATCGAACTTCGACGGTTGTGCATTAGGGTCGGCACCAGCTTTAAGCAGCGTGAGTGCTATTCCAAGTTGGCCTCCAATGGCAGCGCCTTGAAGTGCTGTCACCCCACGTGACTCAGCAGCGGGGGCATTGACATCCGCACCCAGGTTCAAAAAATGTCGTACAAGTTCGATGTGGCCTTGGATAGCCGCTGCCTGGAGTGCGCTTCTCCCAAGATCGAAGTGGGCTGGTGCATTGACTTCTGCTCCCGCTTCCAATAAGATCCGGACGAGTTCGATGCTTCCGCGCTTGGCCGCTGCCTGAAGTGCTGTCCATCCCCCACATGGCTGGGGTCTCGCGTTGACATTTGCGCCGGCGTTTAGCAGCAAGGTAATTAACTCATCTCTGCCATACCGAACCGCGCTTAAAAGTGCTGTTCGTCCCAGGGCATCCTCTTCGTATTCCGTCTCATCTATCAGTCTATCATCGCCCTCTGACCTGAGGTCCATGGAACTAGCATCGACAACCGCCCCATTATCTAATAGAAATTGAACCATCCGTACATTTCCCATATTCGCAGCAATTGGGAGTGCATTGGTAACCCATGTTTCGTCCGGGCCAACAGCACCAGGATAGACCTCATTAATCTTTGCACCGCCTGATAGTAGCATATTAATCCGCCAAATATCATTTTTTACCACAGCTTCAGAAAGGGGTTTGTTGGCATCGTCGGATTTGGAGGTACTGAAATCTGCACCAGCGTTTAATAGGATTGCGGCCACCTGGGTGTGTCCCTGTAACATAGCAATTTCGTACGCCGATCGCACATGCACACCATTGACGCCGGCACCCTCATTCAACAACAGTTCCGTGAGATTGATGTCGCCTATTCCTGCTGCCGAAACCAGTGCAGATGGCTCAGCAGTAACATCTGCCCCAGCGTCTAATAGTATCGTCACGAGCCGCATGCGTTGGTCCAATCGTACACATATAGCTAACGAGAGTGCAGGATATCCAGGAGCATTGACATCTGCGCCCCTGTCTAGCAGAATTTGAACAATATCGACGTAGCCACTCTCAGTGGCGGCCTGCAACGCAGTTCGTCCGGTCGATCGGTTGCTGGTTGCTGGTGCATTCAAATCCGCTCCTTCGGCCAGGAGTAGTTGGACTAATTGAATACTGCCCCTACTCGCCGCTTCCTGCAGAGCAGTTTTTCCGCCGTATGGACCGGTAGCAGCAGGAGCATTGACATTGGCACCTGCTTCTAAGAGAATTTTAACAAGCTCGATTTTGCCACTCCTTACAGCTCCCTGGAGAGCGGTTACGCTATGGATGAAGTCCAGATCATCCCGCTGCACATCGTCGCACAATTCTGGATTCCAGGAGGCTGTAGCATTGACATCAGCGCCTGCATTCACCAGATACACCGACAATAGTCTAGCCTTCTCTGCATTGCGGGGATAAGATATGCATGAGAGTAATTGAAGTGCTGTTCCACCGATGGATCGTTCGACAACTCTCTCGCTGGACACGGCTGCAGCATTAATGTCGGCGCCTGCGTGTAATAGGAACTTTACGAACTCGATATATCCAGCTTCTGCTGCCCCTTGAAGCGCAGTTCTGCTGCAGTGGATGCGTCCCGACTCATTGACGTTGGCACCTAACTGTAATAACATTTGGGCCATCTCGACATTCAAACCCAGAACCGCAAAATGGAGTGCGCTTTTTCCCTGTCTACCAGTCGAAAGAGCGTTGATGTCTGCACCTGCATCCAACAACATTTGGGCGAGCATTATGTTTCCATTTACAGCCGCTACATGGAGAGGCCTCTTGCCGTGCATTCTCGTAGGATGGTTTGGGTTCACGCCAGATTTCAGTAAAATCTGCACAACGTCGGCATTCCGAATCCTGAGCGCGCTTTCGAAGATACTTCTCGCAAATGCATCGATAGTTGGCAACTTGACGGAGAAAAAAGCTCGAAGAGTTGAATGTTTATTGTTAGCGATAATCCATTGCAGAAAACGATCACTTTGCTCTTCAGCAAACATGTTGTTGGAAGAAAGGTACGCCGCATATTTGAGGAACTCCAATAAGGTATCTTTGTTAAAAGGCCCAAGTAAAGTGTGGATGCTTGACAGGTGTTCCCCTTCATTCAACTCTAATGAAATAGCGTTCAGGCGGGAATGAACAGCCGGAATGAACTCGGCGCTTCCCGGTGTCACCGTTGCCGGAACAAGTTCAGCAAATAAGGCGGATGTTACGGGGATTGTGGCAGCGCTGTTCGGCACGTGTGGGACGGCTTGCGGCGGCGAGCCTGAAACTGAGGGAATTTGAAAGACCATATCCGGGGAGGCTCGAATGTTTCCAAACGCCTGGCGAAGTCGGGGATCATCTCCGTTGAACATTTGTGCAACCAAGCCATGATCGAGGTTGACTTTTCATGTATTAGCTTGGAAGCTTACTTATGTGATGTAGAAAGAAGGTATTACTCTGACGTTCAATCAACCCCCGGAACTGAAGCCAATGAAGGTTATCCAATCGAAGCTCGTAGGTTCCCGGATTTTCTGGTGTCCGAGCGGCAACGAAGACTCTAGGTGTACCAGGAGTGCGAGCTGCTGGCGTTCCGGGTGTCCGAATAGTAATTCCCGGAGGAGTTTGAGGGCTTGGGACTAAGAGAGGTTAGTATATTCCTGGACACATTCCAAGGGAAGCTATCAGTTACCGGAGGCGTACACTCGCCCAAGGGATGGAGTAATATGATGCACAAACCCTGTTTGAACCTTTTTGGGGGGGATGAGAAATCCATTCAGATAAATGTCACTGTCCTTATCGTTTGCCTTCCGCTTTTTTGTCTTATGTTCGACGGCTTTCCATTCGTGTTCACTGAGATTTTTTCGTAGATTCCACTGTTTCAGAATTGTTTCGTACTGATACTTGCTGGGGAAATATTAGCTGGAGTCTTATACTGAATGTACTAGTACGTGGTAACAACCTGGGTCGAAAATTGTGGCGTTCGCCCATGTGGGTCATAACCTTCTTAAGTGTCATTTTCGGTGTCATGTAAAGCTCTATGATCTCCCGCCGGTGACGATCCCACTCAGCTTGGGAGATATTCGGGGCTGGTGGCATCGTGAACAGCGGAGATAAAGTGTAAAGGTGGAAAAGAAAATCGTCTGGTAAAGAGATGCAAAGAGTGATGAAGGATACTCGGAGGAGTGTGTTGAGTGTGCTCTGTCTTTTTTTTCTCGACAGCTCAGAGGAAATTCGTGGTCTTTTATATCTATTGGGAAGGCTCACTGGTTTCAGCCCGCAGATGATGATGGAGGCGGGTTCAAAAAAGCGATTGGCTGTTAGCAAAATCTGGTATCCTACAAAGTAAGCGCAAGGTAGTGGCATTTCATTGGTTAACAGCAAAATCTAGCCAGGGTTGACAATTGCCTCCACGTTATGCATAAGATGCATTGCCTCGTCATGTCATGTGCAGGGGTCCTCACGCTAGGAGCGCTTTGGCGTAATCCGATTGGCACACAGCAAAATCTGTTGCCTTAGCCTTCCCGCAACTTTTTGCTGCAGCATCACGGAACATTATTGGCTTAGCCCAAAATCTGGTGTGGTAGCAAGGCGTCACAACTTCACACAACTTCATTGGAAGTTAACAAAATCTGGCTGCAACAACCATACGAACGCACGTCGTTTCGAAATTTCTCGGGAGCTGAATGAACACGCCAACACTGCCGGTCAGGCTATGGTTCTATCTTTGCGACATTGCTACCATGGTGCGGCTTTTCCTGCTAGATAAAGAGTGTTCTGCTTAGCGGAGAACCTCTCCAGCTTCCACCACCAAACCCCATCAACAGTCTCTCGCATTCCTCCCTCACCTCTTCCCCCTCAGACTACAATCCTATCTTTCTTTCCAATTTTTCAAATGGCGTTCTCCATCGAAGCTATTATTGCACTTGTCAGTATCGTCGTTAGTCTTCCCCCGGCGGTCTTCATTATCTTGAAGCTACACCAACGATACGGGCAAAAAAAAGACAACATCCGCGGTATGGAAACGCCAAATCCATGTTATTGTTTCGTAGCGACTGTTGCTAAACCTGATGTATGACTTGAGCAGGAGCCGAACGTACGCTCGAACAGGGAGAAACCATGGTTTCTCCGTCGAACCTTACGATGGTAGTTGTGATAAGGGAAGCGGATGTCGGGGGTCCGGAAAGATTGGCACAGAGTCGTGAGGAAGGTGTCTCACCAGAGGCCCAGAGGTCATAACATGCCAATGGAGATGAAGCTATAACACCTGTCCTGCTAGTTAATTTATGTACAAGAGTCAGTGCTATAGGATTCTCCACAAGAAGGGTCGGGGAGGAGGACGATGTTGAGTTTGGATAAGTTTCAAATAGACAAGACAGAGTGAGAATCAGACATATGGATTGATTGTGTGAACGTAAAGTAAAAGATTAACAGTTAGTGCCTGATGAGCTTAAGAGTGATCAAGACTTGATATTTGCGAAGAATCCTCCCGTACAATGAGAAAAGTGTGGCGGTCGCAGTGGCGGGGGTGGCACATTAGGGCTTGGCAAGCTGGGTAATTTGCTTGCATTACACTCCCTTTGCAGACAGAACGGCACGGGAGATTTGATTCCGGACTAAACACGAGGCTGCATGTATCAATATTGAAGATTCATTCCTACCACCTGTTCTCTAGAGGTTGATGGTATCATGTGAATATTATACATGCTAAGGGATGTAGCCGGTTACACTTTGCCTCAAACTCGTAACTTTGCCGTAGAGATTCACTGAGTCGTGGGCGTTCGGCACGTCATCAAAAATTCGCAACCATGACACAGTTCAGCCGCACCTCCATCCCCCCACTCCTAAGACTTCCTCCACCAAAGCAAACTGCCAATTTCTCCAGTTTTGTATGTACAGATTGGGTCTGCACCATTCACCTAAGTAACTCTGAACTTCACAGATGCTTTGGTGCATTTCATAGAAGGAGTGCCGTTCAAGAGGTGCCGTATAACGATAAAGTAATGTGCTATGATAAACAGAGCCTGATAACGATAATGCGGTCAGAGATGAGATTGATTAGATTAGAACAAAGCTTCGAATGATGCGCTAGCTACCCTACTCTAGACAGTCACTCCAATCTATTTTTGGAAGTTCGAAGCATCAGAAAGCACCCAAGATCTAATCTGTAATCTAGATTTCAATCTCACTCTGATCGTTGATCTTATCTTGATTTCGCATTGAACTCGATCTCACCTGCTTTTTGTCGTAGTTGTCACTTACGATGTCTTTTTTTTACAATGTACCCCATCGAAAGTGTAGCGTGTAGTTGAGGGAACTGTAGCACGATAAACAGTAGAGTACAAAAAGTTGTTACGAACTGACTATGTCAATTTTCCATCGCACTTACTCAATTCTGAAGTCATTAAGAGTCTTTTCTATCCGACAGATAGAAATGATAGAAGCCAACTAATGATGAGATGGATTAGATGGTTTATTATCAGATATGAGCGAGCGCCAAGTCGATGGGATAAGAAGTCGAGACTGAACACATTCTTTCACTGCTCTCGTCATGTTCATAACGTCATCTTTTGAACTTATGGTATTGGCTTGTTCCTCCAATTCGGGTTTGGTGCATACACATCTAGCCAACTACGCCCCGAACGAATACGATGGACCGTTTCAAGCGAATCAGATTTGGTGACAGACCACCTCATCTTATCCCTGTAATATCTCCCCGCTGATTTCAAGCTAAATTGGCTGTCGGACACCATTCCGTAATTGTCGGCCAACCAAATTCCAGCGTTAAAAGAGCTCTCCGCCGCATTAAAATTAAACACCCGTGTTTTAAACACATTCACTTACCAGCTGTCGAGCAGGCGAAATACTCGTAGCTGGAGTAACTAATTGTGTAGTATTTCGGTTTTAGCTCCGTTCCACTGGAGTTCACGCTCGCGCTTACGTTGTCAGGTATTGCTATGGAAATTCATCTCAGCCATGGTTGGTATCTAACACTGTCTTTGTCTTTTTACCTCTTTAAAGTAAGCAGTACGCACGGGGCCTGATGTTGAACATGGTGATGGAAGGGTACTTGACGTTTCCCACTGAGCAGAGCAAGTTATTTCCGAGCATACTCTCGGGGGTGACAAGGGTTGTACCGCGGCATGTATAGCGGCTTAAACCGGTAGAGCCGATCGACGAAGTTGTGGGGGTTTTTCGCTTACGGAGGGTCGGTGTTAGTACCATTGACATAGATAGTAACGCAAAATTATTTTTAATAGCAGTGAGCAGCGAGAGGACCAGGAAGCAATACGTATTGTACTATATACCACCCATGCGGCAAAATAGATAAGAATTAATTGGCGACTTCTCACTTTCCAAGGGGTAATAGCCGCTAATTAAGCGATGAAAATCGCTTTTCAGCATTCAAAACTTCACAGATGTGTATAAATACCTACTTTTATGTAGCTAGGACCAAATGGCGGCAGTGATGTCGTTAGGTCTGTTCTCTCTTGCACCCCCCAACGGATGGCTAATGTTTCGACTGTTCCTGTGCAGCTTGCTTGCGAGCAGACAAAGGTAATTAGTGCTTGGCATCGACCCGCTGACCGGTAGGAAACAGCTGAGTTGCGAAACTTTCTAGAGAAAGAAGGGATGCTTATGTGGGGTGTGCAGGGTTCTTGCCGCCTTTGGTTGAACACTGTGGAGTGTAGATAAGGTGTGGTCTGTGCACGCGCATTTTCGGGCCGAAAGACGTTACATCGGATCGCCACCCCCGTTTTCATATTATCATCCCACTCAACAAAGTTTAATACCTGGGTGCCTACTCAGCGAAGTTAGGTACCTTAGTACCTAGGATCATACCATTGAGGCGCTGCATCTTTTTGTCATCTCGGAACGCTGGGTCGGTAAGCACCGCGCCCTCAATCTGAATTTAAAAATGATCAACCATCATTAGCACCAAATGTAAATGACTGCGTGTGTGGTCTCAAGAATTCACTTCATCGCTTATTTGCCATCATTCGGTCCTGTCGTTGGCTCAATTATGTTTGTCAACTAAAACACCGTTCTCCGTTTTTCGGCATAAATTACCCAATCCAACAAGCCGGGATGATGATTTAGAGCTGTTGGTGTGTTTGGTGTGCTTCATGGTTGGGCGAATGATCATGAGACGCAAGCGAGCCGGCCGAGATATGCGCATCCTCCAAATCACAAGCGATTGGAGAATAACAAAGTAGAGGTAAGACCAACATTGCGGGTAAGTACTACACTGAGGGCCATTATATTGAGAACTCTGTCAGACACGTAAAGCAAGCCGGCTCCGATGTGTTCCTTTGACGCTCAATTTCTACATCTAGGTTTCCCTCGTTCACAGTGTTGGCTAATATCCGTCCGTCCGCGTGACGAAAGGCCAGAATATCCACCAGTTAGAGTGTATTGTGGCGTTGAAGATATATTTTAACGGATGCTAGTACTCGATATCCTGTATCGGAATTGGTTATAGCCTTTACGCACAAGTGTTCAGAGATTCCCGATACTACTTCTGTACACTCTCTACTATGTTGTGGAACTAATAGAATTATCTGTTTTGCGTCGGAACGCATTGGTCGTTGATTGTGTCGTCGCTTCCTGACGGTCATATTATATCACTCGGCACTGTGAAAGAGGTCTTGTGTGAAGCTTGTACCTGAGGCTAGTGTGGGGTAGGTGAAAGGCAAAGGTTGCTGTATATTTGTATTTTGCTTGTGATAGGCTGAGAAGGTGTTTCCGATCGCTTTAGGTCATGTTGGGATCTCTATCATCGATTCACTGCTACTCACTGTCACACGAAATTTTATAGCTTATTGCATTACTCTTGTAAAACGTATTAATCCCTGCACTTGACAAGTAACAGCCCATTATTGACAATTCCATACCTTTAACTACATCATTTTTCCAAACCAGGTGCTAAAGGGTCCCTCCCCTGTCCTTATCCAGATCCGTGATGGTTTCATTAACCCAGCTGGTGGCGATGAAAGTGCATTCCCATCCCAAACTAAGCCAAGTCTCGGGTTTGTTTCTGTTGTCGTTGCCATGGATCATAACAAGCTGGCGAAGTGCTCTCCTGTGGGAATGGATACTGTTGAGTGTGGCTGTACTGGCTAATGGCGGGATTCTTGTATCGTAGTTCCTACTCTTGAAACTCAATCATCATCATCCTCTATCTCACCCTCATATACCGCCTTACACGACTAAGATCGGCATCATCTTGGATAAAGACAACAATCGGGTTGGCGGCGTCGGTGGGGTTGTCAGTATCTGACTGGTAGTAGCCAAATAAATCTGATGATGGTGTTGATAACTTGCAGGGGAAGAGTGACGGTGGGATTACTTACTGTCCCCCGAACCCTAACTGATATATTCGCGGTTGCCTCACAGATCGACGACGGAAGCAGATCGTTCGTCGTTGTATAAAACCTGAAAGTGGGGAAGCCGGAATTATTGCATAGTAAGCTCTAGGTCACACACTGCTGCTGTTGCTAAGCAGCGCTAGAGAATCTAGCAGAGCATATGTACCCGATGGTGGTATGGGTGTTATTACTGTCATTTTGGGCTCCCTATTCCCGACAGCATTCCCGAACCGCATTTCGTCGAATGATATCTCATGATTACCGCATTGATTTGCCGCAATGTTGCAAGCTCTAAAACCAAGCGTTCCGACCCTAAAACAATACTGTGACTGGTGGTGCTGTAGTATATAAACTACACACAGACTGTACCGGGAGTCTGAAGATACGTATGCTCGAGCATGTTCCAAAGTCATATCGTCATCCTATGATCATACAAGTACAAGTTATCGAGGAGCATGACCAGCAATAGGTATCGTACCAAGCTATCCTTGGGTAATATGATTAAATTTAGGTATAGATGCTTGGAACTATAACAGGAGGCACTAAAATGAAACTAAATACAGAATACCAAATAGGTAGAACTGCATTGAAATTTTATGAAGCAAAGAAGGTAATAAATCAAGGCCTAAGGCCAATGAGTACCAAATATTTACTAGATACTCTACCATGTTCAGTACTATACTGAAAGGCTAGCAATCTCAAGAGCAGTTTCCCTATACACCATAATCCGTATTTAGATCGTTAAGTCTTTGGAGCTACCTGAGAGAACAAGGGAATTCAGATATCAACATCATTGCTGTAGCTGACTAGGTAGATTTTCGGCGTTCTCCTATTGACTCTGATGCTGTGCTTAAACGAACAACTCAATCCCTCGTAAATGGGATCCGGTATGTCTCAATAATGACTTGATTGTGAACTCTAGTCTCTCAATACGTTTTGTTGCATTGTTCTACAGACAATCGGCTCACACCTAGCCCAAGAGCAACTATGCTAACCGCGCTACCAATCTTGTCAAACCGGATAACAATGTTTTGTTAGGTGCAAATCGTGCCTTGTCCCTACTATCACGTCAAAAACTCTTGTCTTAGAAGGCCAAGCCGATTCGTTTCTCTAAAGCCAACATAATACTTAGTTAGGTAATCGATCGTACACCACCTCTAAGGAATATCAGCATCGTGGCGGTGAAGCTATTATCAAATATATCATACGGCACTCTCTTGACAGTCCATGGAGTCTCGCATTACGTCACTCTTTGCCATTCCAAAATGGATAACTATGCATCGAGAGAGTGCAGAATAGTCAATCTTTGCCTCAATGATACAAGTTTAGCAGAGCATAAAACTACACGAGACTCTGTATTCCAGTGCAAATACAAGGCAGCCCAAGCAACTCCTAAAAATTGATGGGGTGTCTAATCTTCTACAGTCTGACCCGAGTATATAGTGGGTAAATTTGACAAATGATAACTTACATTTAAGAAACATAACAAATTTAGAGTAACAGTTTTGTCCACTTTGGCCTGTCGTACAGGATAGGCTCGAACTCGCCTTCGGCTCCTTCGGGCGTGTGGCATCGCTTGGAACTTCACTTGGTGGCTGCAAGCTCACGAGACTCCTACCCTCCGCCGGGTAAAGTTTCGTGACCGACCGGAGCCAAGGATTTAGGCAGCCGTTTACGGCGTTAGCGACCCCACTTATAAACCCTGCACAGTCTCTCAGGCACCATCTCTAACATCAACGAGCCAGCACTCCACGGTCATTATGAACGCGCAGCAAGACAGAGTACCAACAACGCTAGACTATCTCTAGCACTGCCCCTCCTACGACCCTCTCAAGGCCGCAGCTGACGGAGTCGACAACATCCTCTCCAAACGCATTACCTACGACAATAGCCGCCCCACGCTTGCATACCTCGAACTTCGATCACAAAATGGCCACAGCCGTAATCCCCCTCTCCCCCAAAACAGCCTCCCTTATCTTAACTACATTAACAAACGGCCCGTACAGGCTTCCGCCACCTCGGTCCAGACGCGAACTTCGCCCATGAAGAGCCGGAGGCCTTTGTCTTGTAAGAGCGCCTACTAGTTTAATAGCTATCATGGCTGATTTTCCGAAGTTTCGTAGAATGGTTCACAACATACAACGAAAAAATATCCATCCAGGAGGGTCTCTTCCGCAGACTCTTACTAAAGTACCAAATCAACCCGCACTTCACCTTCTCCCTCAGCTTTCCAAACGTCGGCAGTATCAGCAGCTCATTCACCTACATTTCTGACGCGCCCCACTCATTTCGTCTGTTCTCCTCCCTTTCATGATCCCTATCTAAGAAATGAAAGACCTATGCCTCCGCTACCCATCGCATTCACTCTCCACACGTTTTACACTATATTTCCAGTTTTTTTGTTTTGTTTTAATCATACCGTATTCACTCTACTTAGAGTATGACAGTCCCTTACTCCTTTCCGCCTCCGGGCTGGCCGGCTAGATGGCGGAGCTCCACTCCTGCTACCCGTCGTCCCCTTCTGACAAAAGCATCTAAGAAAGCAATCGATGAGATACAAAGGAAATGAGATGAAATTCCAAAAGGAGAGACCGCCGGCTCTTACTCCTCCACTCGCTTGGGCAGGAACTTCCCGACATCAGTGGCTACCAGGAAGTCCATCACCGCTTTATCGCACTTCTCCATGGAGAGCAGCTCAGAGACTTGCACGTGTCGGCATCTACCTGCTCTCCATCCTGTTGCTTTCCTCACCGCTTTCCAGAGCGTTTTCTGCTGGTCTTTCCATCGGCTGCAATGGCGGAAGAGGTGTTCCCGTGTCTGGGCCGCCGTCCTACCTCCACCGCCGCACCACCAGCATTTGTCATCGCCTCGGTGTCCGAACCGTTTCAAGTACGTGCCTACTGGCGCATGCCCAGACTTCAGTCGGTAGAACCTGGCTGCCAGTGACTTCACACTATTCATTGGGATGGGTCTCTTGCTCCCAGCTTTGCCCTTCAGTCTGTAGCCGTAATGTTTGCTGCACTTGTCGGCCTTCCACTTAGCCTTCGCCGCTGTCTTCGCTTCTGGGATTCGTCTGGTTCTATTCGCCGCCGAGGTGTATATTCGTTCTCATACTGTGCCTGCTCTGCGGCCTTCTCGTGCTAGGTTCGCTTGGCGATCTGCTTCCTCATTCCCGGGGATGCCAGTGTGTCCCGGAACCCAGTGGATCTCTGTTTCAATGCCGGCTTTGCGAAGAGTCCTCGCGCTCGGGTTAATCCACCTGGCTAGAGGCTGCCCTGGCCCAGGCTCCAGGTGCTCCGTTCGTCGGATGGCCGCTTGCGAGTCGCTGAAGACAGCCACCTTCGTCACTCCGTGTGTCTGCAGTACGTCTCTCTTCTTTACTGACTCCCGGAGTGCGAGTCCGACTGCCCACAGCTCTGCATCATAGACCTCCACTCGGCCGGTGCCGAGGTGACTGCGGAAGGCCTTCCAGCCGTCTCCGTGCTTGCATACTGCAGCGGCTCCCACTCTGCCGTCGTCGGATCGCGATCCGTCCGTCCACCACATCCAGCTATATTTCCAGTTCAACTTCGCCACCAAACAAGTATGCGTCATGATATTAGGCTCCGAGATCGAAGCCGCGCAGAGGTTCGCCGGCGGGACACTGCAAGAAATAGTCTGACAGCACGGCCAAAAGTCAACCCCCGGCCAGCTGCATCCGTTTATATATGTCCTACCATTTCTCCAGCATGTTGGCGGCATTGCAGGGTTTATTCGCAATCAGTACCGAGACGAGATAGTGGATCTAGAGCGGAAGACGGCAACAAGTGTGTACGAAGCTAACGCCGAAAAGGATATCCTCGATCAAGGAGACATTGAAGCGCTGACACGCCGCGCACATATTTGCGGACGGAATGTCGCTGAGTCGCAGAAATCTCTTACACTGCATCTACGGGGAGTGGAGGAGTCTATTCACGGGTTTCAAGCCTTCCAGGAGAGATACGTGGATAAGACGGAGGGAGGGAAGATACAGGCGGAAAGGGTACATGATGTGCTTAGACAGGAGTTGGACTTTTGTAAAGGCGCACAGACGGAGCTGGATAACCTTTACAGGCGAATGGATATCTAGATTAACATGGTATTCACCACCCCAGGCCCTTGCTTTCATAACTGACAGGCCAAAGCTGTTAAGTCTTGCTGCGCAAAGAGATAGTTGTCTCAACACTTGTATTGCAGAGGACGCTCGTATCGCAGAGGAATCGAACAGTATCGCAACTAAGACGACGAAGGATAGCTCTACAATGAAAAAAGTTGCAGCCTTTTGCCGAGGACGTTTGTTTCGGTGAGTCAAGCTTCGCTTATGAGGAAAAGGGGCTGGGTCTAAGGTGATTCAGGCGATTTTGGGAATGAATTTTCAGCAGCTCGGGGAAGGGGGGTTTGTAGTTTATGGGAAGTGGTAGATCTTTGGTGCAGTGACAATTCCGTTCACGGGGCTAGTGGTTAGGGTTTAGTATTTGCGGTAGTGGGTGGAAAGTACGAAGAACCGATGCAACGATGAAAAGCGCAGCAGCATCAATGCAGATGGTAGTAGCTAGGTTGCTAGCCAGGTCACGGAAGAAATCTAGCAACGGTACTGTTTCTTACTCTCTACTACCCGTGCTATATACTCAAAAATATGAACTACTTGGTCACTCCTGTCTCTATCTGTTCCACTGACTACTGATCACGGGCAAGGGGTAGAACAGTTTTCCAACATGTCCCCGGCTTCAGAATACCTGGATAGGGATGAGAAGACAAGAATGAATGAATGGAAAAAAGCATAATTGCATATTGATGGAAGCCCGAAGTTACGATGGATGGTCAATCAAAGTTCTCATGAGATTCAATCTCCAGGTTAGATATCTATCGGAGCCAGGTCTCTAGACTTGTTTTTTGGCAACCCAAGTGAGCATTTTCACACTGGATAACCCATCTCTGAACTGTGCTGGGGTTACTATATTTTTCTCCTTGCTTGCAAGATCGCTCGCCCACTGTGCGACACCGAGACAGTCATAGTGAGCTAATTTCACCTTATTGGGAGTATCGTGGGACCCTGCTTATCTTTGCGGTACCTATGTTTCACAATGAATTCAACATGGTCGGTCTCCTCATACTTCAGCCGCCCCGGATCTCGATAGCAAAATTCACTGCGGACCAACGTAATCCGTTTCGGGGGGTGCTAAAAAGTTGATGTTGTTTTTGGCGGTTTCTTTGTTGGGGTTTGATGGGGCTTGCGACTTTGCTTTTATTTCCTTACGGTTTTAAGAGAAGCTGGGAGGATTTATGTTGAGATATATGCCATAGCCGCAAGCGGCTGAATGCAATATGATTACAAACAAACGTAATCCGTTTCACGTTTGGTGTTGGTTGCATGCTTCTTCTGCATCTGCCATTAGTTACTTACTTCTCACGGTTTTCTCCATCTCAGCCTCGCACGACCACCCCTTAATTCCCCCGCTCTATCAAGATGGAATCGTAGGCACCGCCGGCTTAGTCACAAGGTGAATAACCCGGCAAGAGTTAGCAACATGTGCGCAATTCAAAAGACAGATAAATACTTCCGCTGTGGCGTGGAGCAAGATTGTTCTGGTATCTTTTGGCCGTCTAGGTGTGCCTTGGGCGATGGGGATAACCTCATGAGTGAGTTCCTATCTAATAATTTACGTCACCGATAATTGCTAAGTAGTACAACAAACAAGAACTGTAGAGAGTAACCTTGCACCCGACTAAACTTAACTAGGTAGATAAACGTCCAATAACGACTATACCACGCGGAAGTTAAGCTTTGGACGGATGTTGCCGCTGTCAATTTATCGAGGACAGGGAGGTGCCAACTGTCCTAGCGCTATATTATATTTGCGACTTCACGTTGAAAGGCTGAGGAGTAGCACCGTTGACACACAATCACCCTTATTGCGTTTTATTGGTGTTTCTTGTATGCTTCTTCTGTACCACACATCATATACGTACATGAATGTAACGTCTCTAAGTTACTCTTCATCTGGACGGAGGAGACAACAAGGCAGCAGAGGGGGCAGATTCTCCGGCACTGCCAGTGCGCCTAGATTACTCTGCAACGTTCGCTCTACATGCATCTGCTCGCTGTATATCGCCTTCTTGTCCCTCCGTTGGATATTTGTTCTGCTTAAGCTTGTCTATATGCCTCTTGGTTCTATTAGTTCAAGTAAGAACTTAAGATATCCTAAGAACGTATCCTCCAGCTACTAAAATGCTCCATTTCCACCCTTTTAGAGGTGAAGACCATTTGGAAAGTGGTTTTTTCAAATTTGTTTTTCAAAACGAAGGTTTCGAAGCACTCTATGAAAGCTAGGCTTGAGCTGAAAAGATCCCCTTCCGTAATCGTTAAACAGTTGATACAACTCGCAAAAAGAATGTGTTAACCACCATATGAACGAATCAGCTTGTTCCAAAAACTACAGCCAACAGAAAGAAATTTTCGTTATAGCCAACTTATCAATGTGATAAGGGGTATGTTTGCACAGCTCTGCGACTGACAACTCGCAGTCAACCCCTTGAACTTCAACACAGAGTTATAAAGGTACTCTGCAGCACCAATCTAAACCCCACACCAGTTTTATTTCTTTGCTCTCTGACGCTCATTATGGACACCCAGCTCATCGAAACTTACGAAATGAACTCCATGTCTCTTGAGAGTACGGGAGAGCTAACATCGCTGGAATATCTCTTGAATTGTCCGTCATATGACCCGCTCAAGACACCTGCACTGGCGGTTAATCATATCCTTTCCTGGCGCCTGAAATACGACAATAATGGCCCCACACCTGCATACATTGAGTTTAGACCGCGGGATAGCCGTAGCTGTAATTATCTTGGCCCCTGACTGCTCATCGGTTCTAAAATTGGGAAAAAGCGTTAACGAGTGTATAGTCTTTAGTTACTTGGATACCAACGCGATGTTCGACCGTGAAGAGCCTGAGGTAGTCGTCTTGTAAGGGCACATAAATTTCTCTTGGCGGCGATCGATGCTAATATAATTTTCCCAAGTTTCATCCAATGGCTCACCACCTTCAACGAGGTAGTATTCATTAATGAGGGCATTTTCCGCAAACTTTTGCGAAAGTACCAAGTCGACCCTCTTTTCATATTGGGTATCGGCTTCCCAAATACTGGATGTGCCAATAGCTCATTCAGCTATGGCAATAATACGCCAGACGCATATCGTAAGTTACACTGCTCGTTTCATACCACCGCACTCTAACAGGAATGAAGATCTATGCCTTCGATACCCGTCACTTTCGTTGCCCATTCATTTTGCTCTGTACTTCCAGTACAGTTTCGTGACTAGGCGGGTGTGTGTCATAGTGTTAGATGGAGAAATTGGGACTACCCAGTACCATGTTGGTGGCAACCTTCAAGAAATAACGGAGCAGCATGGGCGCAAGCACCGATCCAACCCGCCGGAGCTGCATCCCTTCGTATACGCACTGCCCTTTCTTCAACATGTGGGCAACCTTACAGACCGTATACGCAATGAGTGTAGAGACAAAGTCGTTGATCTCGAGCAGAAGACAGGGACAAGCGTGTATGGGTATGGGGCGCAGGCTACCTCAGACATTCTCAATCAGGCGTCAGGCCAAAGGGACATCGAAACTTTGACACGCAGAGCACATATTTGTGGGGCAAATGTTGCCGAATCCCACAAATATCTCCGTGTACATCTCCGTGCTGTACGAGAATTTACACAAGGATATCGATCGTTCCAAGAACGATATTGCAAGTCCTTCCATGCTGGGGCAGATTTAGCAAAATATAGGACTGAGGCAGAGCGAGTGGAGGGCATCCTGCAACTTGAACTCGACACTTGTAAGGGGCGCCAGATGGAGCTGGAAAATCTCGGCAGGCGGGTTGACATCCAGATCAATATGGTAAGTCTCAAGCCCATTGAGAGCGGTCTTTTGTCGGACGTTAACATAGACGCTGTATATTATAGCTGGTTAGTCTTACCTCCCAAAGAGAGAGCAGGCTGAATACGCGCATCGCTGCCGAGGCCAAGAAGGACAGCTCGGCAATGAAAGCCATTGCCGTCCTTGGTATGGTGTTTCTTCCTGGGACTTTTGTTTCGGTGAGTTTTGTAATATCTAATGTCATCTGAAGAGATCTAAGTTTCGCTCTAGGCTATTCTGGGAGTGGGCCTTTTCAACAGCGATGGTTCAAACTCTGCTGTTGGTAGGAAATGGTGGATCTTTGTTGCTGCTACGTTGCCTCTTACATTGGTGGTGTTTGGCGTTTGGCATTGGTGGACGAGGAGAGAGAGAAAAAAGATGCGGCTCGGGGATGAAGAACGCACTAGTACCATCACAGACGGTAATAGCTAGTCTCCACTCTATATCCAGTAAATATCTATGCCATTTTATATTTCCCTATTTGTATTCCTACTAGAGATCCCAACACTTCCGAGCGACGCCATTATTTCCAAGTCGAACATCGCCGCGTCTTCTCGGTATGATTGTCATAGACTGCGGTCCAGACCTTCCAGAAGTATACCCACCCTTGAGCCCGATTTCGAGGTTACAGGATCTGCTCTTCAACCTTGTGCGCCAGGAAAAATACCGCGCAAACAGACATATGAGCACCGAGTTATTCTATTACGACAACTGTTTTCCGACGTAGGCGTCATGATACTTTTTTTCTAAACTTATGGTTACTAAATATATCCCGGGATATCTCGTCTCGTGGCTATAAAAAGCTCTCAGGTCCAGGATTCAGTTTTGAGATAGAGTTCTAGGATATTTCGTCTCATGCCGATCATCAGCAATTGATTTCATAGATGATGCAATTCATGATAGCTACCAAATTTCCTGGAATAGATTATCTCAATGTTCCATATATCTTTTACCTAGGAACGCTTATATATCAGCTCGTAAACACGGTTGCTTGAGATATCTGAAGTTTCTGAACCAGTGTTGTATCTACTGCTTGTAGGTAGTTGATAAAATGCGTTTATAGACCTTTGATGATGGCACTCCAGAAACTCCTCGAGCCATTTGGGGATGGTAAATTGGGACTTAAGGCCTGAATGCAATCACCGCACTTACGGAGATGGTGTTTGAGGTACAGTATCTGTGGTTGAGAGTAGATGGAGCAAGAGAATAGTACGAGGATGAAACGCTCAACAGCATCGATGCACATGGTAGTACCGAATCGGGCTCTAGGAGAAGTCCAGAAGCGGCACTATTGCTTACTATCTACTACTCGTGCAATATGAACTACAGCATGAAGTACTTGGCATTTCCTTCTTGCTTTGGCTTCGCGAGATCGAGTAGATATCCAACAGGTCCTTGATTCCGGACGGTCTGGATATACAAATAAGAGCAGAGGTGAATGACGGGAAGATATATATAGCTACATATCGATGGAAGCCCCTAAGTTACCGCGGGATGAATACATTAGCCGAGTCGTACAACCTCGGAATCAGGGTTCTAGACTTGTGTTCGGGCTGTGTACGTGCGCGTTCTTCATGTTGTATCACTCATCTATGAACCCCGGGTTAGGGTTTTCATGCAATCTTCCTTGCTTGCAAGATTGCTGGCAATGGGATTTCACAGCTTGAAGCTTCTGGAAGCTTCATGCTCCATACATATTCCGAGGGTGCCTAACCGGAAAGTAGTACTTCAGCTGCCTCGATTGGATTCTTTATTGTCACGTCAATAGAAAGAAAAAAACGCACACACCGTTCATATATGCCTGCTTTCCCTTAAGAAGCTCCTATCTCATACCCGATCCCTGTTTGAATAGTCTCCATTAGTCCTTGTTTTGTCCACTCTGCCATATACAGAACTCTTCTGTTGTCCCAAATTTGACCACCTATTAGAGCCTTTCCGATAGAATCCACTTAATACCCGCGACGAAGACCAACTACAATAAAAACAACCTCCAGGATTTGAAATCCTGCGACGTGACCTGAGGATAAACCCTGCCTCCAATATATCGCGACCCGAGTCTATCTCAACAAGTAGCGAATTTCCCAGAATTGGGATTTGTAGGCCTCCAGACCCTACGGGCGGCTCTCCACTGGATCGCGCCATCCTGCTCACGGTAATCCCGTCGAAGTATATGCTGCTCACAAGACCCACAAAGCTTATACTTTCTGTGAACACTCGACCCTTTAGGCGCGCACCGTACTCCCAGTTCAGGGAACTTACAATCGGGAGAGTAACTGTGCATTCCCCCTGCCAGCTCCGTGTCGACATAGTTTTGATAGTGCCACCCACAGACTTCAGCGGCATTAAGCCCACACACAGTTAGTGCTTTTTCCCACTCTTTTCCAATATACCACTGGTACGCATAATCAGAAGCGGTAAACCCGGCATGATTTTTCGCCGCCATATCAAATCCCGCTTCTATTGCGCAGTTCAATACACATGTCAGGATCCTTTGCCAACGGTTCATTTCGTAGTCGCTTCTCGCTCTGAGTTCTGGATCTTCTAGGAAAAGATGAAGTATGGTGTTGCCGTGCGTATTGGTAGCATTGATATTAGCACCTTTCTTGATGAGTAGGTTCATGTTCTCGATTAGGGCATCATCATCCAATATCCTCCAAGCCATGTATAACAACGGAGAATGGTTGCATTCATCAACGGGTTCGTTTATATCGAAAAATGCACTGCCACGTTCGATGATCAGTTGGAGTAAATCCTTGCGTATTGTTAGCGCTTGAACGAACAGACATGGGATGTGCCAAGGTGTACCTACATTTGGGCCGAATACCAGGGCATTTTCGAGCGCATTCTTATGTGATCCAACCCTGAGAAGTGGATCAGCACCAGCATCTAAAAGCAACCTTTGGCCCTGCAAAGTTTCCTCGCCTCCATCTTGATGCCCGAGGCTATGCATAAGGGGTGCACTAGTCAAATGTCAACTTTGCGTAAGTTTGTTTAAATGATACATGGAGCGACACAAACCAAAGTCTTATGCTGTCATAAGGAATCGCAATATAATCAGGATCGGCACCCTTTTCTAATAAGAACTTGCACATAATCGGTTTGCCTCCAAAACAAGCATACTGTCACCTATTAGAAGGGTAATAATCCCCTTCCTAACAGGACGGAGACTCACATGTAGCAACTGCCGGCCTGCAGTATCGCAATCGCTAAGGGATGCTTCTCCGTCCTGCAGCAGTTTCATTAGACCTTCCACATTACCATCCTTCGCCATTTTAAACACCTCCGAATTAAGCGGGAGTACGGCTGAGAATGACAGCGTTGGCTTTAGAGAATAGTAGCCCTCGTATTGAACTTTCTGTTGCAATGATACTGTTAACCGGAGGCTTTGCTTACGAACAACTTCCTGGCTAGTTGGCGTAATCGTCAATGTCCCGGCAAATATTGCATTTTCTTGGTCTACCTGCTCTTCTATCTGTTTTCGAAGTCGCCTGTGTCGAACCAAGATAGAAAGCGACCACCTGTCCGTATGTGTTGTTTTACAGGTATATTGATTGCGAGACCGGGATCCAGGGGGTAACGTGAGTCGTAATTGTTCTAGGGAATCATTAGTAGAAGCAGCACAATTTCGCAAAAAAGCTCACCATTTTGATTCACACTAATTGCTGATGCTGAGACAAGTAATCCCCTTGTTCTTTTCAAATGGTGAACATCCCACTCGCTGTTAAATCCGGCATGTTCACGCTTTCGTTTCCCATGACCGCTCTGAATTCGGAGGTCGGTATCCCTAGATGCAATTTCTAGAACTTTTTCTAGATCGCCAATAATTGTCTGGGCTTCCATCGAATGGATCGTGGCTCCTTTATTTTTCGCGAGTCTGTACAGTCTGTTGATAGATTCCGAAACCTCGGTATTCTCCGAATCGCCGGTGTCTCCCAAGGTATCATATTGTTTCTGCTTGCTGGTCCTGACGGTTCGAGCTAGTGTAGAATGTGAATGATCGGAGCGGCCTCCTTGAGAGTTGATGTGTGTAGACTGAACATAATGAATCTGTTGGAGCAATCCTATTACGGCGTTGAATTGGCCGGCGGACATATTTGCCAGCTCTTCTACACTGCCCGCAACTTTGCGCACTTCGTGTTGGGTTCCCTGATGCATTGCCTGGCTTTGGTTGAAGTGAGTTGTAGAGCATCGTTCAATCGTGCAGAGCTTTTCGGAATGCCGGTTCGCTACTGCTGATTGTTGGACTATCTGGTCGTCAATTTCGACTACTTTCGTCTCCAAGACGTCAAGAACTGCGCTATGACCGAGATGCACCCCGCTGCCACATGTGAGCAGCCATAAAAAAATGGAAAAAACATTCAACGCCGAACTTACGTCCCGACTATTCCCACATGTACTCCCAGGATATCGATATAATGACTGATTTTGCGATTCATACTTAAAAAGTCATCTTCTCTGAGTATTAACCTAACACCTCTGCGGATGTTTGCCCATCTTCCCTCAGGTATGTTTCGTATTTTCGCGAGCTTTCGTTCAAAGATCGTAAGATCATCTGCACAAGGAGCCATGGACTTTGTCAGTTGGTCAAAGGCATTCCCTGATTGATTAAGATTTTGTAACTGTGCCAGAATGCCTTGTAAGTCGTTCACTTTGGTACTGAGCTCCAAGATGTAGTTAGGTCCATCTTTGATGTCACGGAGGATCTTGTGTATGACTTTCGCTGAATGCACAGCTGCGGTAATGATTGCGAAAACGCTAGCAGCTGCACCGAGGGGATCCATTTCGTTTCGCAAATAGTTGAAAAGGTGATTAATCAGATAGCGATGGCGTATACTGGATGAGAGAAGTCAGTTTGAAGTAGAAATGGAGTGGAGGAGAAGAAGGCTGCGCCCATGCGTTGGCCTGAAGAAAAAAAGCTTTAGCTACGACACCCCACGACGATGCATGTGAGTGAGCAGTTCTATTGGTGGGATCGGTTGTGGCAGTCCATTGTAATACGAACCAATTGTTAGCTGCATGTGAGATTGGCGGAGGGCAGGCGCAATTGAAATAAACAGATACTAAGCTACAGGATTTTGCTAGGCTCTGGTACAGCAGCATGTTCGAACGCAAACAAGAGGTGTTGGTACGTTCGAAGGAGGAAGAACCGCGGGTAGTTGCAGCACCAACCAAAAGCGAGTAGAGTATATTTCTAGCTTACTCTCTTGGTCGAAGAAAATAAGGTTCTAATCGATACAATCCCAGCTCAGAGCCTGGTGCGAGCTTCATTTTGAGGTGCAGTTAACTTAGACCGAAACCAATCAGAGGATGTGGGATAGATTAAGTTTTCGCAGCTGCCTGAAGCTTGCGTAACACGATTTTGAGTCAGAAGGGCAGTGCTTTGTTTTTATATGTGACTGATACTCGACCTGTGGAAAGGCTTTGATATGCATATGCTAAAAAGAAGAAAAGATACAAGTTTACTTTTGCTGAGTTTTGCAAGAGAGAAAAGCAAGTAACGGCGTCTGCATCTCAGATCTCTATCTATACTCTGTCTAGCATTAATGTCCCCCAAAGTTATAACACTTATTTTCTTTAACCATATATTCAGTATCGATGATATTCTAACACCGTGGTGCAGTGACGGGCGTAGGAGTCCACGCGGAGTTTAATCACTCCGGGTCACTCGCAAGCAGATTGATGGATTAGGGTTATTCAGTCTCTCTATTATACCGTGTAAGTTCCAATATACCTACCATATAAGCGCACGGATTACTATTTGGGAGAGGTAGTAGAGAAAGCACCAGGGTGGTTGGACACTTACTAGATCGGCAAAGGCCCAGGGTAACGGCTGAGTTTGTGTGCTACATACCGTCCATGCATCATGCTTGCTTGCTCACCACGCTCTCTCGGTCATCACATCATGACTAGAGAGCGAATTCCCAGTCTGTTCTGATCACATGATGCGAAGTATCGGTCAGATGGGCCACGCTGCTGTTTCGGCTGCATATGGGATGCTTGGTACACTAATGACCTTGGGGGTATGTGAATATCCCACGTAGAAATGGAATGTGCTGTTGCTGGAAGCCCTAAAGTTCATGGTCGTGACTGCCTCTGTAGACTTCACACAATGACTGTCCTTTTAGACTTCACACGATGCTCGCCCTGATGTTCTTCATACTTAAGACGCACCTTTGTCCTTCTCTCTTGTACCTACAATCAACGCACTCCATCAACATGTGCTATACAAACTACTACAAACTAACTAACGGATTTTAATGTTGTGACTGACATTCAACGCTGAATAACCACGGCCTTCCGTTTGCCGGTACCGGTCACCAACCAAATCCCGTCTACCGTGCTTAGCGGTTTTTAGTCCTTTGCAGCACACATCACCACTGCGGAAGATAGGATTTCTTCCTACGTCCACAAAACCTCACTGCGATATAATGAGTGAACAGATGTGATGGCTTACGTCTGTGCGGCGGAGGACAACAAGTTGGTTGGGGATTGAGTTGTATAAAGCTGAATGACTGCCATTCCCGAAGTTCGAAATTCTCTATCTGTGCTCTTTTTGTTTAAGTGAGCCGTTACGTACTTCTATAGGTTAGCGCATCCATATCCTGAAGGGTAAGCGGGCCAATTATGTTGGCTGCTGCAACTCACGAAAGCTTAAATTTCCAATAATAGTACAAACTTAAGTATGTACATCATAGAAAATCACACTACGAATTAAGCATACTTGAAAAGAATTACTGACCCTCCCCCCAATTGTTCGCGCGGCCTGCCGCCTCCCATTGCCGATTGGGGAACTTTGCGACCTCACCGGTAACCTCTGATGACACCTTACGACGTTACACTCTCTTGGTCCCCGCCGAAAAAGTAGACACTAAGCTTAACGTTTATAGACACAAGAGCTATTCTTCATCCTAGTTCAGATAACCTACTCTCGGGACTCATGATGTCAAAGTGGATGAAACTCATGACCAGTTTCAACATAAAAGCCCGAGCTTTTCGGAAGAAAACATAATAATTGCAACAATAGTGTCAGCGAGATATCTAATTTCCGCTTTCGTGCGTACTCTTACCCCAACCGTCTACTCTCCAGATCCACCAAACGGCCAAGACCTCGTCGGCATAATCGACTTGATCTTCACAAACCCACTCACAATGACCTCTTCGCCCCCCCCCCCCCCACCCCGCAAAATCGTACTCTCAATCAACTACCCCTCTACCAGTAACCTCACTACACACACCTTCGACAACACCTCCCTCCGCCTGGTTTTGCCAAGCTTTTCCCCTCGCGGGGCAAAGTGGGGTTTTACTTTGGCTTCATCACAACTTTCCCTGTGTGTGTCCGCCCTTGTTTGCTCCTGTTTCTCATAGGGAGAATGATTAGGTGTATCTAAAGTCACCGACGACATCGTTTTACCACTCAGCATCGACACCGATCGGTAGTCCCCCTTCTGGGGCAACTCGCCTTCTTTCGACTGTTTTACGCCAGTTACGACAATCATTTTCAACGACAAAACACCACGCACCTCAGTGAAGATTTTTCTGAGAGAGTGCTCGACGAGCTTATGATAACATCACCACCCACCATGCCCAGCACGTCACAGCCCTATAATGGATAGCGCGCCATGAATATCCTAGGGAGTTTTTCAGTTCCGGACCTACGAACTCCTGTGCCTTTCGGCACGGTTGGGGTATTCCACTGCGATATTACATCAATGAGACCCTGGAGGGGAGCTAGCGAGGGATTTCAACGGGCGGTCGTCTGACTGGGGAACAAAGGTTATACTCTAGGAGTGGGGCTTGGGTTAATAACACTAGGTATCACGGAGGAAAGGTATATCGATAAAAAAGCATCGGTACCTCTGCCACCGGCTGGACGGTTGACACCATTATGGGGACTGGGCCGAGACAAAAAGATTTGGGGCATTAGGGAGAGAGTGCAGTTTTCTTGGGGAGCGTGGCAGATGCAACTTTGCCGTGTGGGAGTTAATTTCGGGGCTTCGGGTTTTGTCAGATTCTTGGGGTCTTTGAGTTTTCATTTGCGTGGAAGCGGAAGCGGAGGGGAAAACTGTAGCATTATGCCATGGCCGCGTAGCGGCCGAATGCAATATGATTAAAACAAACAAAACAAACCAGTAACCTCACTTACTCCCCCTCTTCCCCATTCCAGTTTATGAAAACTTACCCTCCGCTGTGTGAAATGAGCTACTGTACATACGAATTTTCCATACAGTATCAGGTATTTGGTTCCCTTAAGGATTCTGCTGGGTACTTAGGTAAGTAGTCAACCCCGGTGTGGGAGCACGGAAGTTGATTTTAGAATCAAGCCCTAGCCCTTCGCCAATCTAGTTAGCTGTCCCTTCTGGCTAGCCATCTACCGATTTGCTTTGCCGGCTAAACTATTAGTGATTTACGACCACGTGGAGGACGGGGGTTTCAGGACACAACCCTGTGGTTTAATTATAGTACAGCCGCGACAGTAAATTTAGTGACATTTTCGGACTAAGCACGGCATTTGGACGTTACATATATACATTCTGTCCGGCACAGTAGAATTAACAGGATAAGCTCTCTACACACATCTCGTCCACCTTATACTCCAATCGCTAGACCTCACTAGTAACTTTACCAAACAATCCCAAGTTTCGTCTTGCACTCGCATGTTCTGTGCCTGTCAAATTCTTGCACCGACCTCCACCGGGGCTTCTCCGGACAGGGCATGGAACTGTACCGCAGTCCTTTGACCGCTCCACTCAGCCAAATAAAACCTGCAAGACACCCAACGGTAATAATAGCGGGTAAAATACATCACCAAGTTTTCAACCGACCAATCCAATCCTATAGCCACATGCTGAGCCAACCCACGGCCTCAAGCCAACCTGCAACTCCCCGGCGGCACAATCATGATATCATCTCTGCTGCTCCCAGTGGCGAGAGATAGCATAGAACATATGCAAAGAAATATCCAAAGAGCGTGTAAAGGAAACGCAAACAAGAGCAACAGAACAAACTAAAGAAAAGTAGTAACAACGGCCGTCGCAAGTCGTATGCACCCAGTGCAGGCATTTGTAAATATACTTCAACCGTCTCTCAGACTTAGACTTCCTAGCAATTTATGCAAAAAGCAGCCCGTCTTGTTCCTGCCGTACAGTCCCTACGCCCTGTCCGGAGGTGCTTTGAAAGATAGCAAAGACAACCGCAGCCTACGACAGTGAGCCACCAGTCTGGCATTCGCAAGTAACATACCACAAGGGCGAACGCAAACAATAGAGCCACACCCGGGCCCGGATCCGTGTTCGTCAGCTCCGTCTCGGGCTTCAGCGCAGCCAGGACAAACTACGCATACAGTCAGCAATAGTTCCAAAGAAGAAGCACGCAGCTTACAATGAATCTATAGATGTCGACAACCAGCGTTCTATCGACGCCACGGACGACAAGCAAAGTATGCACGCGGGGCGGCGGCTCCCGGTAAGGCTTCAGGGCTTGAACTTGCTTTTTCTTTTGGTTCCTCTGGAAGTGGTTAGCGGAGTGGTCGGAACAGTCTGTTTGCTTGTAGTACCCTCTTCTTCGGCATTGTGGCGGCGGGGAGACGGGAATTGGTAACTATTAGGTAGACTCGGTTCTGTGAACTGGAACGCGTCTGTGGAGGTTCCGAAGAGCGGGGGCGGGAAGAGAACATAATATAAATCGCAGCCGTCTTGGCTATATGAGTGGCAAACGGTACGAGTGGGGCCAAACAACGCCCTAGCCACTTCCGGTGCTTCGAAACATGGGAACCAGACATAACTGGCTCATGCATACGGCTTCCCGAATGAAACCGGCCAAACAGCGGGATTGGAGCATAAACATCGTAAGTCACCGGTATGTGTGTTTGGCCGGTGATGCGGTAGGAAGGAGCGCATAGCTAGCGCCGTAGTTGGTGCCGAGCACAACGTGCTAAATTGTGATTTGAGGAGTTGGGCGTCAATTTTTAGCATCCTGAAAGTCTCTGGACATGTACCACCAGTTGGCCTTTGACTTCCACCTTAACCAGATAAGGTGGTTAATTTATGCATGGTTAAGACATCACTTTGCCAAATCAGATTGTCTGGATCTTTGGCTGGCAATTGTGGTTAATCGCAGCCACTTCTCACGTCCATTTGAATCCCCTAGACTTTCCAGGAGTTCTGGATAGTGCTGCCACAGATCTCCCAGTATCATACTGGTTCGTATCTTCCTCTTCTGGGTATAGTGGTATTGTTTAACCATCTCGCTTAATTTGCCAGAACTATTGATGTCATATACATAGTCATTGTACCATCTGTATTTCAACTTCTTCCAGTTTAGATTTCTTTCTGCAAAGTTCAATAGCCATATAACCTAAGCATTGGAGGCATTGGTGGTGTTATCAAAGAAGCCATAAATCTTGAGCATGATTTACGTCAACCGTCTCCCTGGCTTAGACTGCCTAGCGATTTATGCAACGAACAGCCCGAGTTGCAGCCCGAGTTGCAGCTATACATCCGCCGCGCCCTGTCGGAGAACCTAAGAGCCCCGCCAAAAAGCGTAATAGACACCCCAAACCTTACAACAATAAGCTGCAGCATTACCACTCCAGAGTAAGGTACATACCACAACAACCCCCACAAACAACTTGAGAACATGTCCCAGAACCCAATCCGTAGTCTTCTGCACCCGCGTACGCTTAACCACAAACGGGACAAACTATCTCGTCAGTAACCAGTTCCTGAAAGAAACAAGCCAACTCACAAAGAAGTTATCGACAACCAGCAGTGTATCGACGCGAGATGGTTCGCGGTGAGCCTGCTGGTGTTGAAGTTGCTTCTGCTTTTGCTTTCCCTGCCGAGTGGTTAGCGGAATCGCGGGACGGTACGGCTGTGGTACCTTATTCTTCGCCATTGTGGCTGCGGGAAGCGAGGCGAGAGGTTTGTAGAGTGTTTAGGTAGACTCTGTTCCGTGAGCTGGAACGCGTCTGTGGGGCTCGGAAGAGCGGGGGCGGGAAGAGAACATATAGAGCACAGCCGTCTTGGCTATATGAGCGGCAAACGGCACGAGTGAGGCACAAACAACCCCACTAGCCACTTCCGGCGCTCCGAAGCACCGGAGCGAGACATAACTGGCTCATGCGTACGGCTTCCCGAATAGAACCGGCCAAACAGTGGGGTTGGAGTATAAACAACGTAAGTCACCGGCATGTTTCTTTGGCCGGTGATGCGGTAGGAAGGTGCGCATGGCTAGTGCCGTGATTGGTGCCGAGCAAAACGCGCTAAATTGTGATTTGAGGAGTCGGCCTCGGTACACTGGGGCCGTGTCGGCTGCACTCTCCGCTTCGTTCCTCACCTCAAGCGACCCGCATGCTTCGAAAGACGTGGATTCCATCCCGCATTTTTTCGTGGTCTCCGTGCAGAAGGCGGTGGCAAGATGACTCGACTTCTTGTGCCGCCACCGAATTAATGAAGTTAGGGCTTGGGTGGGAGATAAATCTTCCACAAGGTAAGTCGCTTCAAACATTCCCCACCACCTCCGCCCGTAATATGTACTGATGGTGATAATCGGCGCATGCAGTCAATTAAGCGAGCTAGTGATAAGCGCTGTATACTTTAGCGTCTCCGCTCGGAAAGTCTAATTAAGCGAGACCACAGTCAGACGTACTGTTTACTTCAGGAGTTCTTACAACACAAAACGTTCGAGTTGGGAATTTGCACGAGTTTCGCACTCCTTCTCTGGCAACTTATGGATATCGTTGCAAGCGATATTCTGAACTTTCAGATGTAACTGAAAAGGGCAGAGTGGGGCGGGACATTACACACATCGAGGGATCTCCATATCTTGCAATGTCCGGGTGCCAGAAAATTCCAGCGGAATATGGTTGGCTTAGCCTACCCCCAAACGCCAGCAAGAAGGTATAAATAACAGTTACAAGAGTTCCGAAAGAACCGGTAAGGAAATCATTTACCGTATCTAATAAAGAAGCTAGTGCGTGTAAACGAGAGCTAGTCAAGGCTGTCTTTAGTTAGTGGAAATCATCTACGAGTAATGAGGTATCTTTCGGTCTCTAGACCTCGACGATATCGAGTATCTGTAACAGTAGCGTCAAAGATACCGAACCGGAGTATAAAGGTTCTTAAGTCACGGATCCCAACGTCCGGTGGCTGGGAAGGCTGATTGCATTGCAGCCGCTCCAGGCGTGCTTGTGAGGGTACGTTATGCGCATGTAACGTAGGAGCGAATTCAAGCTCACCTCCGGACCCAAACAAATAGTGTTCATCACCCCACAGAACCCCTCTGCATTCTAACGGAGAACTCTAACGATCAAGCCTATCCATGAAAGCCAAGACCCGTGTCCCAAACTCCGGGAAGACGTCAGTTGGATCTACAATGAAGAAGTTACGTCCAGAAGCCCGTGTGATACAGAACGGAGTGATTGAAGTTAAAGCAAAGAGCTAGCAAGACCACAGAATTATGTCACTAGTAGCAGCTTGTAATATTTCGGGAGTTTATACATGCGTCACCAAATATCACACGATTACCTAGATCTTGTTGATTGTTCAAAGTAGAGAGATAGAGAAGTTTAATTGTATCCTATCTAAGAGGGCCACAAGGCCAATATATATGAGAGTACAAGCACGGCTGAATGCCATCAGCCCGTATCAGAGTCGACAGTCATCTCCAGCCATACAAGACACCGTCTCCGGCCATACGAGGCTCATCTCTGGCTGAGACCTGTATATGCAATATTGATGTTGCATAAGTAGATCTCTGCCTTCTTATGGCCGGAGATGGTGGCTCGTATGGGAGGCTGGAAGATGCTGTCTCGGCGATGGTATTCAGCCGGATCTATACATAGATGCGTACGTACGCATTCGCACTTGTATGACCATATATATATGGCCTCGTGGCCCTCTTAGATAGTACACAATCAATCTTCTCTATCTTTATGCTGCATAGTGGAATATCTGAGTGGCGAGTGGCGAGTAGTGGGTAGCAAAGGACGGTAAAGGAAGTTTCTTCCCAGATTCTCTGTATATATGCTGAGTCTTTCTCCTCCTCTCTTCTCTCTATCACAGGCTACGTTTTTCCTCTTCATATCGCAACAGATCTTGTTGCATTTCTAGTGCAAGGGTGGCAAAGGCCACACAACTGTCACTACTTACTTGTACTATCTATCTCGAGTCTCTCCTTTCCCTTCTCTCTTTACTATAGAACACATGCACACGGTTCTCCTCTCTATGTCGCAACAGGTCTCACGTACTAACACGTAAAACCCATCAATCGTTGTAGTAGATTAGCGCAAGCATGTGCTCATCAAATGAGAGACCACTTCCAAGCACTGATTGTGAGCCGTAACTCCGATTGTTGGCAGCCTACACTCTCAGAGCGGTTACCAACCTCGCCACGTAGGCCGGCTAGTCTGTCAGGACTACTGGCATCCGCCACCTTAACCCAGACTTCACGATAGAAGGCCAAAATAGGCATTTCAATAGTCAGTCCCGTCCGGGCAAGACTCTGCCGCAGACCGGACTACAATTTCGGGGCAGATTGGACTGGTTGAGTCTAGGGCAAAACTTCCTTGGACTATGTACCTACGGGTACGGGGCCGTACAGTCTTCATGATACTACTTCGAGGTAGCAAAGACAAGTTTGGGGAACGGAAACCACTCCTGATCTGACTCTTCGCACCGCTCCTCACAATCTAAAGTTACAAATTACATCTAATGTTGTAATTGCAAAACCCAGTATACTATATATATGCAGTTGTATGCGTGTATTAGCATTTTGTCATTTCCAGCGAGAATTCAAGATCAGCTAGTATCTTTACAGTGCTATCGTGGCGGTTCAATGGGACGACACACGCCATCTCGAGAAATTGAAAACCCACAACCCGTACATCGCCCCTTTACTACAGCGTTGCAGATGAGTAGGTATTGCACACTAAACGACTAGAGTATGCGCTGACCTTTGGGAACAGTTGTGCGACGCAAGGGAATTTAGGGAATATTGTCAGGACATCGCCAAAGGGAATGGTCACATAACAGTTTCAGTACCCGGATCCCGATCCTTTTCAATAAATTGTGAGTGCAGAAGTAAATTTTCAGATTGAACCCTAGCCTTCACCGATTTTCTTGAGCAGATTAGGTTAGTCTTCCCTATCAGTCTTTGACTTCTACAGATTAGGTTAGCCAGTCAAACGACATTCGGGACCTTGATACTTTTCACCCAATCTCGTCAGCTCGTACTGATACTTGGGAAAATTGCTTCGGATGCTTTGGAAAATAAATTCGATACGGTTCCGGGGATGGCCTTGCCTCATACTGGCCGAATCAAGGCCCTGCGCACCACGATACTGAAATTTTGTAAAATCACACTTGGTAGCTTCCGAGAGTGTCAGGATATAAGTAACAATAATTGTGACTTACAAGGGGGTTCCATTTTTGCAATGTCGGAGGGGCTTCGATCGGAAAGACCAGGTTGCAGGATTTGGCAGAATACCTGCCGGCACGCTTCACTGCAACAGCGGAGGACCCCAACTCAGGCAACGTATTTCAACCAACAAATGGGAGGTCAGTGGGGAAAGATGGAAGATTGTTTTCCTTGCTCTCTAAATTTTGAAGAAGCAGCGTAGTCAACGAGTTTGATGGAGGGCTGAGCCTGGCACTATTCTGTTGACGAATGAAAAGCACAGAAATGCAGTGCCACACTGGCTTGGTTGCCAAGAGCGCTCCGTCGTGAGGGTTGATAGCCTTAGCCTCGGACGCACGCTTTTATCTCCCCCGTATCAACCCAGATGGCAGACCCTCTCAGCACAGGCGCAAGTGTTGCGTTCATCGACCTCGCAGGACAGCTCTTCCTAGGAACCTGGTTTCTCGTCAACTTCTTTTCCGCGCTCAAAGACACTCCAGACGATGTCAAAGCCTTGCAACGCGAGCTTGTCCTGCTGCAGGCGACCTTATGGGATACCGATAACTGCTAACTCGCCTCCGGGGTTTCGGTCATGGCTCGGTTGGCAGCGGTCTGGAGATGGCACTTAACCAGTGCAAACGGCGTCGATAAATCGTCTGACGTTATCCAAACATACTCACCCTCGGCGGGTACAGGGAGATGGGAGCGTGCTTGGAAACAGGTCTCTGCCACGGTTCGCGCCGAAAACTTTTCGAAACATACGCAAGCACTGGAACGTGCGAGAAATACCCTGCAACATGCATTAGTAAATCTGTCTAGGTACTTAGCTCAACGATTCCTGGTGCAGTAGGCTGATATATTTGCTATCGGTAGTGACCTGGCGATCGACTAGCGAGCGACGTTGCAAACGCTGAGCTGCACACTCGGCAAATGATACCGTTATGCGCACATCTATGGCCGAAGTAAGAGCGGATTTCCAAGGTGGAGTGTCCGCTATTACTGCGGGATACGATAGCCTTCGATCCAATATTGTCGATATGACAACTTCTTTTGGCGAACTTCAGTCTTCAGTTTCCAGAACCGCCACAATTTACCACCGACATGTATGACAGTATTCGGGAGGTTCATAGTAGCACAAACAGCATTCAACAAGGCTTGAATGAGCTATTTCGTCATATTGCATGATAGGTCTCTGTCTTCTGTGGCCAGAGATGAGTCTCGTATGGCCAGAGATGAGTCTCGTATGACCGGAGATTACTGTCGGCCTGAAGAGTCTACACATAGATGCGTACGCATGCATTCACACTTGTACTCATATATATATGGCCTTGTGGCACTCTTAGATAATATACAATCAAGCTTCTCTATCATCACTATTTCAACAGGTTATGAGCCCGGCGCCCGCTACAATCTTTACTACAAATACTCTATTTATATCTTACGATTAAGAGCCTCAAAACCCCTAACCCACCCACAACCATCCCTGCTCATCAGCCGCAACACCATCACCATCCATCACTCTACATCGTCACCTTCCTAACCTCCTCCACTCTCAAACATGTCAAATGAAACATTCAAGTCCAGTCACGGCTATGGGCCCAAGCTGACTGAGGAAAACCACCCTATCTGGAAGCAAAAGATCCGTGGAGTCCTTATCGCCAATAAAGCCTAGAACATTGTCACTGGTGTCGAACCCCTCCCTCCCAGTAACAGTGTCGCCCTACGCGCCCTGAAAGAGGACTGGCGTGACAGAGCCAAGAAGGTGATAGCGCTGATACACCTCGGATGCTGGGATGAACTCCTTCGACTCATCGACGATATCGACGACCCCGTGGAAATGTGGGAAGCACTCAGGGACCGACTTGACAATTCCTCAAAGATTCTTGGCTGCACCCAAGTCGTGCGGAAGTTCACTGCCTCTTGACCATTTCCAGACAAAACGGTCACCCAGTACTTTACCAAACTAATCGCCTTCCGCAAGAAGGTGATCGGCACCACCGACAATATCATCTATGACACCATGAAGACACATATGTTCACTACCCTATCTAATTGATATGAAAGGACCATCCAAATCCTTGAACAGTGGATCCCCGCTCCCATGGCCCAGCAGTGAATGGATGCGATCTACGAATATGCCGAGCGAACGACGCTAACCAAAGAGATCGGAGATGCATCCACCGGAGCGGCCCTATACTGCAGTGGCGGAAATTGTGGCCGTGGCGGACGAGGTGGCGGACGAGGAGGTGGACGAGGCAATGGACGCTAGAAGCACAAATGCAAACTCTGCAAAACGGACAATCATACCACCGAATCATGCAGAAAGAGAAAGCACGCTGAAAACGACACAAACACCAGAGTTACGAACACGTTCAGGAATGACCAACAAACTTGCTACCACTGCGGTCTCTCAGGACACTTCAAGTCCAACTGCATCCACTTCAAACGTGCCCGGGAACAACGCAACAAAGTCAACAAAGCTACAGCAACCGCATCGCTTGCTACAGCAGGAGATCGTGACCTGATCTGACTAGCTGACAATACAACCGCACTCACCGCAGCCTCCGCCCCAGCTGCATGGGTCATCGACTCCGAAGCATCTCACCATATGTGCAATGACCGCACCAGATTCAACTGAATAATGAAACTTAATCAGCCAATAGTCATTGACATCAGCAAAAAATATTTCCGTCTGGGCGGAATGGCTCCGTCAGAGCCGCCAGAGACACCCCGGTGGCGGATTACTCCGTGCTCAGCCTCGATACCACGCGTTTCGTTGCATATTGCCCTGCAATCGCGGTTTCACCGTTGCTTATCGCTCTGTTGGTCTCCTATTTTAAACGAACACTCTGGCGTTGTGGCCAACTGTGACTATACGTCGGAATGGGTTCATTGGGTGCGCGTTTGCATCGGGATGGCAATGCAATGGATGACGTTGCGAAAATCTCTCTTCACGTTCCTTCTACCTGCGTGCGAAATGCAACTCTCTCTTTACTAATCATACACATCATTCCAAGTCGCCAGAGCTATGTGGCTATTGACAATCCATCGCTCATTCCATCCGTCTCCTGTCTTACTACTAGTTGCTATCTCCGGAATTACGTGCGTGCAGCCGACGATATTTCCCACGCTGAAAACTTGCAAAGCAACGGCTGCCGGTGCTGTTCTCACTTGAACAAATTTCGAGACGTGAACCAAGTTACCCGAGTTTTGAGGTATTGTCGTGAGCGCCAGGCCTATCCAGTACTCAATGAAGGCTCCATCCTCATTTTAGAGCTTGATTTGGAATAGTCATTGCAGTTGCCACGGGAGACGCCCATTCAGCGTGCCATAACACCTCACCCGGTGTTGCTTTACCCACACCAAGTCGTTCCTTTGATCCCCTCCGCGCCAGCTCTGGCTTCCTGTGAATCGACACATCTGAGATATGAGTTCACCTTCCACACCCTCAACTTGAACCTTGATACCATGGTAAATACAGAGCTCTATTGCGTGCAGTTGTTCATCCAATATATACGTCTTGTTATGACTCTTATGCTTTATACACTCCCGCATGCCGCTGTATATTGCCGCGCGGTGCGTTGCATCTTGCGTATTGTTGAGAAATGCTCTGAAGTCTTTGATCATAGCGTCAGGATGCTTTCCATCACAGCGGTTTTGGGGTCCCATGAATTTGGGCTTCGCATATGACTGCGGGATCAGGGGGGCAGCCAGATCAGCACCTGAAGGGAGAACTTTGCAGGCGGCAGCGCTGTTCTCCCGATGCTGAGCGAAGGCTTGGAGATTGAGCTCTCTGATTTCTAAGCAGAGGATGCGACGCTGAAAGGTGATTACCTGTGGCAGGAAGTTGAGACAGTAATTGGAGGTGTTCCAACCAGTCTTGAGGTTCGTTTTATGTCCTTGTTCATGTCTCTCGGCAGAATACTGTTGCAAGGCTCCGTATTGACGAATCTGTTTGGCCCAATGACACATCAAGTGGATCATCTGAAAGTTGAAGTCGGCATCTAACTCCTTGGAAATATCGATCTCGTGGCTGATATAATCCTGCCAGGCATTCAGTTCGCGCCGCTTCTTGGACAACGTCCAGATTCCAGCATGTGTTTCGTCGTCTACCTTTCACTTCTTCACGACTTCCGTTCTCAGGGCATTGGCTCTGGCCCTTCCCATTTTACCAGCCTGCCCGAGTAAGAAAACATCTTTGAAGGTGTGAAAACGATGCAAGGCGTCCTCCATGTAGATCAATGTTGCATCATCGTGAGATTTATATTGAGCATACATATAGAATTCTAACATTGCCCATGTGGACTCAATTGCGAGATTGATTATGGGATGCTGAGCAGGGTTTCCGTCTCGTAGAGACTGGGTTACAAATCCAAGCAGGTACCAGCTCATTTCCTTTATCTCCTTCCCATTCCATTGAGAAACTACCTCATCTGACTTATTTTTTGGTGTGAGGTCGTGGTAAGCAGGCACGGATAACCAGATTGCATTGTACTTGTCGAGCCGTTCGTGTGTCTTCATGAAGTGGAAAATCCACTTCTGGAGGTGGTCAAGCATGCCGATCTGCATTGTATGGAGGAGGTCGGGCTTAGGGAGGTCACTCACAATACAGGGAATATGTCGAAACATGTTGAATCCTCGGTGAACATGGCGCGACGAGAGTTCCGCATCAGCTGCCTTGGTGTTGGCATCGCTGAGTGTTCTATATAGGTTGTGATCCCGCTGGGGGTGTTGCTTGTCAGGATGCACATAATCTCCAAGTTCGTTGTTTGGATGCTCGCACCTAGAACAGACATGCCGCTCGAGATGATGTAGGTCGCCATACTCTGGGCAATCTGCAACCATGCTGCTAAAACCGGTTTGCAACGCCTGAAGTTGCCATCTGCACAGAGAACATTGTAATACCCGCTCCTGGCACTGGGATATTGTTTAAAGGTGAGTGGCTGGAGTAGCCACCTGAGTACTTTGTTCAGCACCTCTCGGATTGTTTGCCGCTGCTCATCCAGCCGCTTCTGAGGAATATTACAGTTCTTGATTGGAATCAGTAGGAGAGCGACCATTATGACGCTGTGCGTTGAGGGCATCTGGCGGATCTTCGAAGATAGATTGCGAATTGTCATATATACAGGCCACTCGTTGATGTCGCCAGCAAGATTTGAGAGATGTGTTCCATCGGGCATGAAGATCAAGGGAACCAGTGTATCCCCCACTCTGAGCGTTGACTAAACGTCGATTAGCACGATATTATCCTGGAGTATCTCTCCTTACCTGTGTCTCGCAACACCAGTCCGCAGTGTGCATTTCGGTATAGAGCCGTTTTGGGGGCATATCGCTGATAACACAACGCTGAGGGGCGAAAATGAGATGCTCGGCATAGGCTGTCTGCCACATCAACCATCTCATGTTTTTGATGATGTCTCGACTCCAGTATTTGATAGGGCGTTGGTGATTTTTATTCCATCTGATATCCTCGAGAGTGTGTAGTTCCCACTCCCCGAGAGCCTGATAATCTGGCACGCAAACCACGATCTTCTGGACGCCATCACCGTTTTTGAAGCTTGGGAAACGCAGAGCAGTGTTTTCTTCCTTACGCATGTTGTCATAGTACGTCTTCATGCCCTTCTTCTTGATCCCACACTGGATATATTTGTACTCTTCACCCGTCGCAAATGGGTAGTAGGGATTGTTTTGTAGGTTGGTCTCAAGGCAGCCCCAGGCATCGCGTTCCCATGGCTCAACAATGTAATCGATTAGCGGAGCGCCGGCGCCGGGGTATATTGCCGTCCGTGGCAGAGGTGGCAGTGGTTGATACTCTGAGTCTGCGATGTTGTCAACGTGTTCGAGGTAGGGAAACACGTCCAAGTCTTTGACTGAATCTTTGATACTGTTGTATTCACGACGCTGAGCGGGTTCAACTTGTCGGGGTGCGCTGCGAATAGTCAGATTCTTCTGGCGTACAACTTGAAGGTGTTCATGATGGTGTAATTTGATATGTTTAAGTCGCCAGCTGTCTGAGGTGAACTGCTTTCAGCATGAAAATTCGGGGCAACGGAAAGAGGTCTTCTCTGGCATCGTCGACGACATGCGAGGAGTGGAGTATACACTGTAGAAAGGGACGAAAGTTGGTGCCGGGCCTGAGTAGCCTCGTGTGTAAGCTCACGATACTTTCAGCTAACTCATTGAGCCTCAACACCATCACAAGGAGGTTCCTCACACGCCAGGAGTTGCAAAAACGCTGCATGCGCGATGTCCCATATTACTATGAATGAAATAAAACCAATAAAATAAAACCAATACAAAACCCATAAATAAAATAAACCTTGAGCGATCCAACAACCTCGCGACACGTGTAATAATCAATGCCTGAGATGAATCGATCCGAACAAAGGAAACAAACAAGACAAGAACCCGACCCTAACCCGAACGCAACAACCATCGCCTCCGCTGCAACGCGAGGACTGGTTCACTCCTCGCCTACCGAGCCATCCGGGCGCGCCTCAGGGAGAGGGACATCGGGGAGAGGGACATCGGGGAGAGGGACATCAGGGAGAGGGACATCGGGGAGACTGTCGCCACCTGCCGATTCAATCAGCACCTCTCATCCTTGACGCTGCAAACATTGTATATCCGTATGAGTCCACGGATGTGTTCCGAGATGAATCCCATTATATGGTCCCGAACCAATGACAGGCGTTGATTTATAACCAATGTCGGCATTTTTCCCGTAGCAGTTGCCTTCCCCTTTCCTTTGCGGCTGCCCTTTGGTGCCATCGCTGCGAGTTGAAAATGAATCTACATCCGAGGCGTTAGCATCACGATACAGTTGACCGTAGCGGAAGGAAGCCCAGAGTGAATGTTCAAAGCTGTGAAGGTTATCAGGTGTGTTTTGGATTGAGAGCCGTTGTTTTGTGCAAGTCACGTGATGTCGAGATAGTTCAGGATGCTGGCAGTGTGTTTAATATGGGAAGAAAAGAGAATAGAGGTTTAGGCGGGAAGAGAAGAGAATGGAGGTATAGGCGGGAAGAAGGGATATATATACTCGAGTTCCTGCGATTTGATTCATATCCTGCGTGTTGTTGGTTAATGAACACAAAACGGCCCAGCCTTCATCTTGCACAACCACCAAGCGCCTCATGAATGAGTAGCCTCGAGATGAAATTTAGTAATCGCGGTGACGACAGTTCGCGACGCCGGGCGTTGCTTTGGCATCACATACCACTTTTACCGCTCAGACCGTGTGCATCTCGGAGCAAACTGAGTAGTTCTCAAGTTGTCCCAACTGTGCAACCATCCAACATGGCTACCAACGCCTAGCAGTGGAAAAGCACACGCAACTGGTGTCATAGGATAGAGAATACGTCATTGTTCGCTTTGCGATGCTTTTAGCTCTGCCAAAGGGGAATTTCCACAGGGAAGCTGAAGATATACACAATCGATGGTTCGAAGTATTGTTCCAAGAATGAGTGCAATACTATGAGAATCGCGCCAAGCAGGCATAAAGACCCATTCAAGCGGTGCAAATAGACCTTCAGACGTTGCTGTAACAGTGAATATCAATGCTGAGTTTAATCGAAGTTTGAACTGATGGCAGTGAACCCAATAATTGAATGCTTTTGAAGGGATCTCGTCACTGAGTATTGTCATGGTTTAGAGTCTAGCATGGTCTACACTGCCACTCCCTTTTTTGTCGAATCCCTCCATGGTCGCTCAAATAGGAGTCTACCACGCCTGCTGTTGCATATGCATGCAGAGGATATTATTCCTACAGTCTTAACATCGAACATCCAGATCGGATGATGCCTTCCCAAAGCACTCACCCTGTCACATCTCCGGTCGTACAAAGTGTTTGAAGTCTTGCTAATCGTCATCATCAACAAAAGCGTGGGCCTTCGCGGAATGCTCAACTTCCCCATGGTAAGAGACGCGTTTCCATACCGGCTGGCGAGAGGGATTCCTCTCAATGAGGGAGTTCCGTAGCCTCTACAATCCAAGGTCAGAACTCCACCCCTTCATCTTCGCTGAACAATTCTCGCGTTGCAGATATCACCCTGTCCGCTACACAGTGACGGTCAATAATTACTCCAACTGCCACGCCGGGTACAAGCAGTCGTAACCCACCAGCACCCAGCGGAACCTCACACAGGGACTCAACGCGTCGCGTTGTATCCAGCCCCTCATCCGGCATTGCTAGCACTCCCACTGCTCCCAGGGTTGTAAGGGCACGTATGCCTGCGTTCGGCCACATAGGTATACGTATGGTAATTATAGAAATACGTTTGCAAATGTGGATGCGAGTGATATTAAATTTAGATGTATATAGGTAAGATTATTGCTAGAGATCTAAGGCTCGTGGCGAGCCGACTATATAGAATATCCGTTACCCGGTGCGGGTCACGTGCCGCCGTGACATTATCCCTCTCTTTTAGCGCAGACCTCCTGGGCTGCACAAACTGTATAAGAGAAAAGAAAAGGAAAGGAAAGCAGTAAACAATCATGCCGCGTACGTACTCGTACAAACTCAAAAGTCCCGCTACCGATTAGTACCGCTCAGGGTGACTCTTCGGCGGATCTGGCGCACGGGGAAACTCCACCTCCCATTGACTGAGATCCGGAGGTGGTAAAACCCATGCCGACGCCATTTATACTGGGCCGAGATCCAAAGAAGTAACAAAGTATGGAGAAGAGAAGAGAAGAGAAGAGAAGAGAAGAGAAGAGAAGAGAAGAAACAGAAGAAAGGAATGCCCAATTGATAACTCTCCTCCGCTCCCAAGTCTCAGACCTCAATTCCTCCTTATCTCCACTCCCGAACTCATACAGCATCCGACCTGCCATCCAGTACCGCACTCGTAGCTCATGTATCTCGGCGTAGGTCATTGTTGGAATTCGTCAGGGTGGTAGAGCTTCCGCTCATGACTTGGCCTCGATGGGAGCTTCCGCTGCTGGCATCGGTCGTAGCCATCGGTAATTATCAATCGTATACGTCAATTGCCTGTAGTCTTATTCATAGACACCTAACACGTAAGTTTCTCTAAAATGGTTATACTTGCCAAGTTCAAGCACGCTAGTGCTGTCTGAGCTCTGTGCAGCGCTTCCGCATGCACTGTAGGGCGTATCTTGCAGCCGACAGTCATTGGTAGTTGACATTGACTTGGTAATCGTCGTTGGAAGTCCATTTCGGTGACCATCCAGTCGACTTCATATGTGCGCGCAGCTTTAGTAGAATCTTGCTCAACTTGATAGACTTGCCAGTCGACTTCTTGGAAGACTTATCGGTGTGTGTCACGGTAGACTGCCTCCAGGTGGGCTTTTGACTTGTCGGTAGGACTTGATCATGTAGACACGGCTATCTCCCTCTGTTGAAAATTTGTTGCTCCGTCAACGACTTCATCATATCGATTGTCGATTGTCATTGTGGCTCGGTAGCAATGTAACCTGGATCTCTGAATTGACATTGGGATTACTTGGTGATCCGATACGTAATTTGGTTTGGCTTTCGCTTCATCTGCAGACTATCTTCCTTCGGCTTCGGTCGTCCTTCTGCGTTGTCCTCTGCCCAGTGACCACCCTGACTTGCTCTGCCTGTTGACTTACTGTGGTATGAGGCATCCCAACACTCTCAATCTCGACGTCATTGCAACGGCTATGCCTCGTCGTGACTTGTTATGCCTGTTGACTTACTGTCATATGAGACGTCCCAATGCTCTCAATCTCGACGTCATTGCAACGGCGCCTTGTCGTGACTTTGGGCAATAATGTGTGCTTTCGCTCCTGGCATCGTCATAGCCCGCGGTTCTCACGTGACTTGCTGGTGACCATTTGAGCATGGTAGAATGCGCCAATTGCATCAGCGTGGCAGTATATCATTGATCCATATCTAACACGTAAGCTTCACACTGGGTGGTCATACTCACCGCGACAGGAGCGCACTTCTGCTCTCAGAATGCCACTTTGTACATTGTATATGCAGATCTCGCCATCTCTTGATGCGGTATTCAGTAGGGTCTCGGTGGACCACTGTGGCCATCTCTGTAGACCGCTTCGGTAGAATTGTTTTGCTTTCAGTTTTGGTATGCCGTTCAGCGATGGTTTTTGATCCTTCAGTACACCATTCGGTAAGCGTCTCGGTCAGTGGCTTGGTACGGTAGGGCTCCCGGTAATCCTCTCTGTCTCCATGTGAAGTCCTTCAGCACTGATATCCGTCGCTGTGAGATCTCGGTGATGATCTCTTGGTTGTTTTCTCGACTGTCTCTTGTGATGCCATTCAGTAGACTACTCGGTAGACAATTCGGTACGCTTGGTGGTCGTTTTCGATCTCCCTCGTGACCAATTCGGTAGCCATGTCGCAGTTGTTTGGTATCGCGTTAGGAACTGATTCGGTTGCCATATTGCAGTTGTTTGGTATCTCGTTCAGAACTGCTTCGGTAGCCATATTGCACTCGTTCGGCATGGATCAGGCTAGTTCGACTTGTCCTCCCGCTGGTGCATTTGTAGGTCTACTGGACGTCCATCGTATGCTAGGTGAACATATCATCTTAAATCGCGGGGTGCGCTTGCTGGCTCTCCTCGGGGGCGCTTGTCGATCCAATTGTAGATGTGCTTGCCATCACTTGACTCGGTTGACTTATCGTCGTTCTCTGAGTCCACTAGTCGATTCATGTCGAGGTGTACTTTCGGTACGGTAATTGTTTGCGGTAGGGGTTGCGATTCCGATACGGTCATCCCCTTCTTTAAAAGTCTTAGCTCTGCCAGCAACTGATCTCAGATAGCTTTGTAGGGAACGTCAATTGGATGGGCCTCCATTCGGAAGTCGATTGCAGTCGTCAATTGTCATTGTAGTTGTATAGCTTGGGATCGCCGAGTCAAAGTAGGGATCTATTGGGGCGTATTCTCGGTAATGTAACTTCCAAACAGATATGGCATTGTATTCGGTATTGTAAACGGTATTGTATTCGGCATTGTAATCTGCAATGTATTCGGTATTGTACCATCAGCAACAACCCTAGTTTCCGTCTGAAACACACGGGTGTTCCAGACGGCTCTGACGGCTCTGACGGAACCTCGTACCCTCTGACGGAGAATGACACGGTTCCCGGCGCCCAGGCGACGGGTCGCGTTGCATACTCACCTCCAATACTATGCGCCTGGTATACGCACCACCAGAACGACCCGTGTGTTACACTGTTCGCAGGGGCTGCAGTTATGCTGTAGCCGTTCACACAACCCCTGGGGATGTTTATGCCTCTCTTCGGCCGATAGTCACATTTTTTCTCTCCACTATTGCTATATATCGGATGCCACACTCTCCCCTCTATGTTCAGCTTTGAGATTTTGTCACATATTGCAATACAGTCTTCGCTTCGGATACCTCGCTTGCCGTTGCATTTGCTTCGCCATTAACCTATTTTACAGGTCTGAAATATACAGTCTAATCTTCACACTCTCTAGTACTATGCCCTCAGTCCTCCACATTCTGCGTTGATCCATCATCGGCTCGCAATGCTTCTTCATCCTCATCCGCATCCGCATCGTCGCCATGCTCCCCCTCATACCCGTCGACATCACTGGGTCCCAGGTCAGTCCTCCACATTCTGCGTTGATCCATCATTGGCTTGCGATGCTTCTTCCTCCACATCCGCATCCGCATCGTCGCCATCCTCCCCCTCATTCCCGTTGACATCACTGGGTCCCAGGTCAGACCTCCACATTCTGCGTTTATCCATCGTCGACTTGCGATGATTCTTCCTCCTCATCCGCATCCGCGTCTGCATCGTCGCCATCCTCGCCCTCATACCCGTCGACATCACTGGTTCCCAGGTCAAACCTCTCGAGTTCCGTTGTGGGCCGTCGTCGCCGGCTGGCAGTGGGGATGGCATCGCGATCGTCACTTTCATCACCTTCATCTTCGTATTCCCCGCTGCCCCCTGGCATCTCGAAATGAAGTTTGTCATCCGTGCAATTGTTGTCTATCGGGATGTTTGGGTCAGTACTTCCGATCTCAGGCTCCTCAAGCGCCACTTCGGAGGCACAATCATCAAGAAGAATAGCATTGTCAAGACGCGCTGCTTCCACGCTGATCACCACGGAAGGCGTTGGGTTCTCCGCCTGTTGGATCTGACCCTTGACTGTAGCAAGAGTGTTGTTATACACCCTCTGTTGGTAGCTCTCCGGTAGTGTGTTCCAGGTATTCATCAACAATGTATACGTGTCTACAAAGCCAGGTGAGGTTAACAACTTGCGACCCGTTTCAGCGCAGCAGGATGCGATGTTACCACCGTCATTCTTGTGGTTGAAGTAGTTCGAGCGATCAGGTCTGTCCGCTTTCAGCTTTGACTTGGAAGCTTTCGGATGAACACCTTTGTTCTTTTGGCACTCCAGGAGAGCATGGCGCAACGCGGTGCATGTAAACATGATCAGTGGTGAGGGTATATGACCGTCCTTGTCGTTAATCATGGAATTATAGAATGCTTCAGCATACTTACCGCGGTTATTCGCCCGATGATATAATTTGATTTAAATCAACCGCAGGATTGCTTCCGCCACAATGGAAGGTGGACGCTAGCAATTCGTTATCAGCATTCGACTCTCTCTGCGTTGGATTTGGACCGTGTACACCACCTTCCACACGCTCTGCTACCGGAAAAAGACACTTATTGTCTGCCACAAGGGAATCAATTAACTCCAAACGCTCTGCGGCGGATTCAAAGCGGTGGAGATCATAAAGCTCTGCAATGTTGTCCCTTAATGATTGAATAAAATGGGATTTAACCTTATCGACTTGTGCGCAAACCTAGTACTGGTTTGAGCGTGTAATATCCACTGTGGGCCGTTGATTAAGCATACCTCTTTCATGATCCCCTTTGTGTGCGCCTCGAATGCTATGGAACAAATGTTGTTTTGCTGCATAGCTGTGTTCCAGTACGTCTCGATTATCTGCCAGTATGGGGCTTCAGCTAATGCTTTCGCAACGCGTCGCGTTGTATAACTTACTGTCTCCAAGTCGCTTGCACTCATAAACGGCCGTCTGTTCCACATGTAGAGCTTCAGGAGCCTGCCCATTGCAAATTCAAGATGCGTCATGTCGGAGTGACCAAATCGATTGATGCTGCGACTGCCAGAGACCACTGATCGAGGTGTAGACACCCCCTGCTGTTGCAATTGCCACTGCCTCTGTCTCTGATTCTTTTCGGTAGCTCGCGTTTGCAGTGGATTTGTAATGATTGCGCGGGATTCTGGATTCGGGATGGGGGTAGGCAGGTTTTCAAGACTGCTGAGAGGAGTGGGAGTGCTAGCAATGCCGGATGCTGGGCTGGATACAACGCGACGCGTTGAGTCTGTCTGTATGGTTCCGCTGCGAGCTGGTGTGTTACGACTGCTTGTACCCGGCGTGGCGGTTGGAGTAATTATTGACAGTGGCTGTGTAGCGGACGGGATGGAAGTCACGCGATGTGTGATATCTGCAACGCGAGAATCGTTCAGCGAAGATGAGGGGGTGGAGTTCTGACCTTGGATTGTAGAGCGTACGGAACTCCCTCCTTGAGAGGAATCCCTGTCGCCAGCCGGTACGGAAACGCGTCTCTTAGGAGGCCAATGTTGAGAATTCCCTAAAGGCCCACACTTTTGTTGATTCTGGCGATTAGCAAGACTTCGAACATTTCGTACGACCGGAGTCGTGTCAGGGTGAGTGCTTTGGGCAGGCATATTGCGATATAGATGTTCGACATTAAGAAGGTAGGAATAATATCCTCTGCATGCATATGCAACGGCAGGCGAGGTAGACTCCTATATGAGCGACCCTGGACGGATTCGACACAAAAGAGAGGCGCAGTGTAGACCACACTTGACTCTAAACCCTGAGAATACTCAGGGACGAGATCCCTTCAGAAGCATTCAATTATGGGGTTTACTGCCATCTGATTAAACTCAGATTAAACTGAGCATTGATATTCACTGTTACAGCAACGTCTGAAGGTCTATTTGCACCGCTTGAAGGGTGTTTATGCCATCTTGGCGCGATTATCATCGTATTGCACTCGTTCTTGGCACAATACTTCGAACCATCGATTCTGTATATCTTCAGCTTCCCGGTGGAAATCCCACTTTGGCAGAGCTAAAAGCATCACAAAGCGAACAATGACGTATTCTCTATCCTATGACATCAGTTGCGTGTGCTTTTTGCACTGCTAGGGGTTGGTAGCCGTGTTGGATGGTTGCACAATTGGGACAAACTGAGAACTACTCAGTTTCCTCCGAGATGCATGAGGTATGAGCGGCAAAAATGGTGTGTGACGCAAACGCAACACCCGGCGTTGCAAACTGTCCTCACCGTTAGTACGAAATCTCGTCTCGAGGCTTGTTGTTCATGAGGTCCCTGGTGGTGCAGCAGGATGAAGGCTGCGCCGTTTTGTGTTCCTTAACCAACAAAACTCACAAGTTGAACCATGAACTAAGAAATCGCCGGAACTCAAGTATATATATCCCTTCTTCCCTCCTACACCTCCATTCTCGTTTCCTCCCGTATTATACACACCGACAGCATCCTGATCTCGAACTCACGTGACCTGCATAACACAACGCCTCTCGTTCCAAAACACACCCAATAACCTACACAACTTTGTACTTTCCCTCTGGGCTTCCTTCCGCTACATGCAACTGTATCATAATGCTAACGTTTCGGATGTAGATTCATTGTCAACTCACAGCGATGGCACCAAAGAGCAGCAGCAAAGGAAAGGGGAAGGATAGTGCAAAGATACCGACATCGGTTATACATCGACGTGTGTTGTTGGATCGGGACCGTATAACGGGATTCATCTTGGAACACATCCGTGGACTCATACGGATATTCAATGTTTGCGGCGTTAAAGACGAGAGGGCATGGGACCTCTTTTATGATATAATCTTTCTTGATCCAGTCACAACTCGCCACTTTTCACAATTCCAGCTGATGTGGTCACACTGCAGGAGCAGGAGTTCACCTTTTCGGGAGTGGTGGGCTGCCTTCCGCTCATATATGGGGCAAATGTTTGACAAAACCCGCGACCAAATGAACAATTGGAGGTGGGACAACCCCCATACCTTCGGGGATCAAGTCGATTGCTCCAATCCGGAGACAACCAGCTCGGGGAAGGTTCAACGCACTGGCGAGCGTTTCTCTTGGTACGGTAGCGATGATCACAGGGCAAAGATGGAGCCACCAAGCTGCCGGCAGTACAAGCCAGGCGACTTCCTGGCCATTAGACCCCCAAACTGGGATGAGATAATCGACGAGGATGATGATGATGAGTCCTGGGCGGATCCCGGAGCGCCGAGCAGTGGAAGGAGCCGTCCTGGCGATCGCAATGACAATGACGATTGCGAGGGTGAGGAGGACACACGGGGAGGTGTGAAAGGGACCGGTCAAGGCAAGGGAACAAAGGAAGGGAAGGGGAAAGGGAAGGGGAAGGGGAAGGGAAACGGTACAGGGAAAGGCATTGTTAAACAAACCCCAGGGGGAGATGATATCTCTCGTGGCGTTGCTCTGCAGTTGCAGAAGGAAAGGTATGAGGCAGACTCGGGCACGGAGGGCTAACTAGAGCGGGTATATTTAGAGCCGGAAGCATCGCCCACCGTGTCAATTTCCTCAGATGATGATACCGACTCTACCGAGAAGTCGGACAGCAAATATGACTCAGAACTTGACCCTGATGTGGATATGCACATTGAGGATGATGTGGACGCACCGGACGGCGTTGATTGAGACTGCGATGTGGATATGGAAAGGGATGGTGACGATGATGAGGGTGAAGATGAAGAGGAGGAAGATGAAGAGAAGCAAGATGAGGAGGAGGATAAGGATGAGGATGATGGCAAGGAACCTCGGACGATTGGCCAGGGGGAGATGGTAAATACATCGGCTGACAATGCTGATACCATGGTAGACGATGAGCCAACCGTGCTACCTGAGCAAGGCCAGGAGATGGAGCAAGGCCAGGAGATGCGCGAGCATACCCCACGGCCACAACTTCCGGCGCCTACCCCATGGCCACAAACCCCGGAGCCTCCCCCACAACCACGAACTCCGGAGACTCATACCCTCAGTGGGCTGGAGTTTTTGGGGCTTGCGACACCTCAAAAACCTCGCCCGGCGGCGCCATCTCTGCAAGAAGCTGAGGCAGCCGGAAACACCGTGGATGTCAATGTGGAGCAACAGCTACTCGGCGAATCGGCAGGTGGCGACAGCCTCCCCTATATCCCTCTCCCGGATGTCCCTCTCACGGATGTCCCTCTCCCGGATGGCCCTCTCCCGGATGTCCTTCTCCCGGAAGTCCCTCTCCCCGATGTCCCTCTCCCTGATGTCCCTCTCCCTGAGGTGCGCCCGGATGGCTCGCTACGCGAGAAGTGAACCAGTCCTCGCGTTGCATCTGGGTTAGAGTCGGGTTCTTGTCTTGTGAGTTTCCTTTGCTGTAATCTATTCATCTCAGGAACTGATTAAGGCACGGGTCGAGGTGTTTTGTTCGTTCGGGTTAGGGTTGCGGGCTTGTTCATTTCCTTTGTGCTAATCTATTTATCTCAGGCATTGATTATTACATGCGTCGCAAGGTTTTTGGATTGCTCAGGGTGTATTTTTTATTTATTCATAGTATTATGGGACATCGCGCGTGCAGTGTTTTTTCAACTCCTGGCGTGATGGTGTTGAGGCTCAATAAATCTCTCAAGTATTGTGAGCTTATACCCACTCCAGACAGCTCAGGCCCAGCTCCAACTTTCGTCCCTTTCTACAGTGAATACTCAACTCCTCCTGTGTCGTCGACAATGCCAGAGAAGACCCGATTCCGTTGCACCGAATTTTCATGCCGAAAGAAGTTCACCTCAGACAGCTGGCGACTTCAACATATCAAATTACACCATCCTGAACACCTTCAAGTTGCAAAGAATCTGACTGTTCCCAGTGCGCCCCGACGCGTTGAACCCGCTCAGCGTCGTGAATCCAATGCTAACAGAGATTCAGTTGAAGACTTGGACGCGTTTCCCTACCTCGAACACGTTGGAAACATCGCAGACCCAGAGTCTCAACCACCGCCACCTCCTCTGCCGCGGACGGAAACATACCCCGGCGCCGGCGCTCCGCTGAGCGATTACATTGCTGAGCCATGGGAACGCGACGCTCAG
>Ga0307512_10000517_pt1 | contig 56851 bp, 46 predicted proteins | sample 14_EM_MG_FD_200267 | JGI IMG/M metagenome (GOLD analysis project Ga0307512, IMG submission 200267) | Populus trichocarpa ectomycorrhiza microbial communities from riparian zone in the Pacific Northwest, United States - 14_EM | ecosystem: Host-associated > Plants > Roots > Unclassified | place...
GTATATGTTAGTACTCACCACTACTACCTAGTGGACTCGCTCTTCCCTTCGTATGTGCTTTATTCACTCATATACAGAAAATTATCCCACGCTAGAACAGTCACGAAAAACAAAAGACCAGAACAAAAATAGTAAACGATGCTTAAACAGAGTTGCCGCCGCTCCACCTGGACTCTCCCATTCCTGGCCGGAAGCCATTTCACTAGGTGTAGAGTCGAAAAACATCCAGAGCTTCCCTCAGTATATGTAGGGATGCGGGTGGGCGGGTTTTTTGAAGTTGAACGCGCTGCTTTGCCTTATCCACTGCCGCTCCGCTCCTCTTATATACCTCTTCCCTCGCTCCTGGCCTCCTTACTTGCAGTGATTCCACCAGTCCAAGATAGGGCTCAGTCCAGTCCAGTCCAACAGGATGGCCAGACTGGACTGGACCGCAGACAGCTAGTCTTGGACTGGACGGGCTCAGTCTGGACGGGTCCATGCAGGGGACGTGGCAGGAAAATCCGTTTCTCACCACCATGACGACTCAGTTTGGCAGGGCGTATGGAGATACAGGGATAGCGGAGATAGACTGAGCGACGGGGAGTGTTGATAGAGCCAAAGGTTCGTGACTGCTCTTTTAGACTTCACACTACTCTTCCATTCCCTACGCATCTTGGACTTTTAGACCTGTACCTAGTTATCACACCGTAGACAATACACACAGTTCTCCCCTTCACAATCGCAACAGGGAGTATATATTTGGGAGACCCTGGGGTAGATCGACATCATCTCATCAAACAACGAAATACACACTGTATCATTCACAGCTCTTGGTCCCACGCACTCTTGCCTAGCTTTCATAGATCCAGGCAATTTGTGTGGTTCCTCAAGCACTCTTGCCGAGCCTTCATAGATCCACGCAATTTATGTGGTTCCTCACAGCCTGGTAGCCTTTCACATCCTCTCAACCTCTTCCTATGCTCCTCGAGCCAGAACCGCTCTTTCTCACGAACATGACACCTCTTGTATGACACTATTCAGTGACTCAGTGGATAACTGACTCCCAGTGACATCAGGCTAATTCCATCCGAGTGGACTGTTCCAGTCCCAGTCCGTACCAGTCCAGTGGAAATTTGGACTGGTCCGATCCCGGTTCACAAATCTCTTGGAATGGACTGGACTAAACCCAGACTGGTGGAATCATTGCTTACTTACCTCCCATCTTAGGCTCTGGCGCCAAATCCTCCAGCTCGTGCTCAGGCTCTAGCCCAGACTCAAGCTCCAAGCTGTGGCTCAGGCTCTGGCTCTAGCTCTAGCTCAAACTCTTGCTCGTTCTCGTGTTTTGGGTCTCTCGCTCCAGTGCAGGCCCGTGCTTTTGCTCAAGCTTAAACTTTATCTCAAGCTCAAGGTTTCAGCCACCATCTTCCGTCCCTTTCTTCGGCCAAAATGCTCGCCCCTGCCAGCCGATGGTCGATGAGGCTCGCCCCTATTAGCCGTCGGTCAAATCCCACCCGCCAATTCGCTTCCACTTGCCCTCAGTCAAGTTCGACCATGGTGTAACGGTGAGTATGGAATATGTACAAAAGCCTGCGGTGAATAGTTCGTTTAAGACGTTTGAAATCCCGATATTTACAATACAAACAAGCAGGGAGTAGTATTGGAACGTACTGACACTGCAGAATACACTCGTAGTAGTTGGCAAAAGACAGCGCACCAAGATATAGTGACAAGCAGTATAAATGAGCATAGAGCAGTACTGTGCGGTAACATGAAGTATGAGAAAATTTTTATTTGTTCTGACTGAAAGGCTGAGAATAAATCGAATGAACCGAGTCTATATATTGATATTGGTCGATACACGCCAATACTGGAGAGTAACAGGCGCTGCAAAAGCAATCAATGCGATAAACAACATATGAAGTCGGGCGTGAATGCAATGAAGGGTTAAATACGGCGTTGTACAGATTAGTACTGAGCAGTATTGAGCAGTATGAATATAAACCCAAGTACTTTCTGCAATAGACTCTGTACTTGTGCGATATGAACTCAACATACGATCTGATACTAATGAGTACGAGTGAATACAAGACGATAACTGGCGGCATACTCGAGTTGGAGTATTACAAGTGATAGACGATGGACTGTTCCGCGAAATGAACATGGCTCAGCCACAGATACAAGCTACTACATACCCATACTAGACAGTAAGAGTTTGTACTGAACGTCGTGAGAGTGACATTGGAATGGTGTCGAATGGAAACATATATGGCCCTATACAGGTCAGTACTGACGCATATTTGAAAATACTGACAGAACGAGAGCTAGATCGCGAGAGTTCTAAAATGCGCGGGGATAGAGATACGCTTGGCTGTCGCACCAGACAATGATAACCGTACAATACTACTAAATACTGATAAGTATGGCTTAGTATTGAACGGTCGCAGTCTCTGCGCGGGGTCAGTCATTACGAATTTATTACTACCAAGCGAGCGGGCAGCTGCCCGCAACTTTTAGACCATGTTCCATCGAGGCATTTACCAATGCCAAGGACGATATGAGGTCATAAAATTGCCTACCATAGGTGAGAAGCTCCGGGTTGGGTTTTTGGATGGGTCTGGAACCGAACAGAACCATTTTTCTGGTCCAAACCCGGACTACTGGTGGGTTACCCGGACCCGTTACTAACACTAGCTATTGCACAGGGATTTGTGTAAAATAGCTTAACACATTAAATATCCAGCATAGTGGCACTCTCTCAACTACAAATTTATTACATTACGATACATCTACCATGAAGCATATATGAATCATACTTCACAGCCTATCCATAATACAATACTGTTTGAGTACACACCTCACAAGCATGTGAGGATGAATTTTTGGGTAATATCTATCTATTTTGCAATTTCATAATAATGTATAAATACCAACTATTGAAAGGACTACAGATTGACAGTCTGCTATTCCTATCTGGTGTCTCATTACTTATCTATTGCTGTGCTGAATTGTATACTTTGTCCTTTTTCTCCTGGTTACAAGTTGACCAACAAATAATATTTTTGCTTTCCCTGCATGCCTTCCAATCTACCCTCTTCAGGTTTATGACATTCAAGTACTTGTTCACTTTGCTGAATTACCTCCTCCAAAGTAGGTCTTTAATAGCACTAAATAACTATCTTGAAGATTGTATCAGAAATACCGCAGTAATATCTTTGAATGAATCCTTGAACACATTGGAACCTTGCAAAAATCTTAATCTCTAAGTATTCATGACTCAGTAGCCTCTACATTCATCTCTACATGCATTCAACCATGAGTTTAAAGTATTCTTGTAAGTTAACTTAACAATTACCTGAAAATACATTGCCAAATTCAGTTGATTATGACCCCCGGTGTATCTGTAATCTTCATCAATTGCATCCTCCCAATGCATGTCTAAGTTCATAATAGATAATTCACTTCAACTGGATTTGCATACTTGGTTGATCATGGCCCCCAGTGGCTTTTCCAATTACATTGATCATTACTTCTTCTAGCATCTCCCAACTCATTCCATTATCACCTTCTAGTGTCACGCTATACTTACTTGATTATCATCTCCATGTGCATCTGTGTATATGCAAAATCTCCATCCGCAAGTACGTCTCTAAATTCACTTGATCACTGCCTTAATGTTCATACAACTACTCCTTCCAAGTCAATGTGGATGGTTAGTCAATCACTGTCTCAAGGTGTTCGGTCCTGCTTGCTTACAATCTACTGGCAGCTCAACGGTCCAAATAAATATAGACAGACTTCGATACATAATTTATATCACAATATGATTTTGCAAATTGTCTGCTGATCATAAAACACAAATATCTCACTTTAACTATGACAAATACGCTGCATGAAAGGGCTTCAAGTAATGGGACCAGTGACCTCAGAACCACTCCAATCAAAATTCATTACATCATATAAAGCGCATTCTCCTTCGTCATCTCTAGCAACCTGCTTCGCCTTTTCGCTAAACTGGGCATCTTCTTCTTCAGCACCCATGGTACGCGAACACTGAATTGCGAATGAGGAATTAATTCCCCCCCGCTCACCATCGCAAGGAAGTCACTTCCCAGAGTAGGGTGTAGATATTGTGTTACGGTCTGTATCCTCGAAGACCGTAGTATCCAAGACCCCTGCACCACAAATGCCATCCTGAAAAAATGTATGAGGAGACGGGGCCTGAATAGATACAAGGGGAGCGGGCTGATGGTATGTGTTAGAATTCCGACGCTACCAATTTGAAACTTGACGTTTCGCAATAACCCCGTTTATGACTCCCGCCTGTGCAGGCGCGCATATTCAAGTTGAGGAATGGCAATTGTAGTAATCCGCTACTCGGTTACCACCCTTCAAACGCCGTCCAACTACGAATGTTCCAACGTTGTTACCACAATGTCTTCTCTAAATGCAACACCGACCCTTCCCGAATGACTGCCTCCCTGATTCGGATAGGATTGGATCGGGATCGATATGGAGAGCATCGAGAGGATCGGAGCGGATATTCGCAACGGTTTGCTAGAGTCACACTCACTCCTAAAGGCCCCCCCATACTGGTGACCGGCTCACTGGTGATTGGCTTCCCTTGCCGCAGCTTCACCTCGTGGGCGAGATACGGCGCCGACCAGACATGCTCGTAGCTTTTGAGCCTCAACCTAGAAGTAGTGGAATTACACCTCGAGTAGACTAACCGGCCGACTTCCACCTACCGGTGTGTTATGGTGGATGTCGATGTTTTGCCCCATGTGAAAACCCTGTCCCGCCGCGCTATTTCACGATCCACAAATCAAGCCCTGGATTGTGACTGCCTTTCTGAACACACACACACACACAAACAAAGTCCCCACCACCAACCTTCCAAATCAGCCTCACCAGCCATCCAGCACCCTCCTTGATTACGGCTTCTTGCAGGGGGCTCCACTTCTCACGCATCCTCTAGAGTCACTATCCGGACCCCACCGCCGACACCCCGATGATGCTCTCACGCACATCTTGTTTCCAACGATCTGTCTGTCGCCTGACTTTTGTCGTGTCGCCAAGGCGTCGGACCTACTCGACTCAAGAAAATGAACGGTTCGCTTTGCTCAAGAAAATTTATGCCCCTTTCAATAGCCTGACCCAAGGTACCCCGGAATACGACGCGTTGGCCACAAACGGGTCGTGTTGGGAGAATTTTTTCAAGCCGTTTGAATGGACACCAGATGACGAGCGCAAGTTTGGAATCCTATCAGCTTTTGGACCTAAACTGACGAATCTCGAACCTAGTCTATCAGCAGCGTCTTCTTCCCGAGCTTTCCGGCATTGACCGAATGAAGGAATCCTTCTCCGCCACCAAGTTCTGGGATGAGGTCAAGACGGCGTTCGCCCACCAGAATTGCGTCATGGAGGGTAATGACTTGACCACTGGCGACTCGGAGGCCATTTCACAAGTTCTCTCAGCGCACGTCGGCCCGAACGAGTTCGACGCTACATTCAGCGATCGAGTTTTACCTTCTGCAGAAGTGCTTCTCCCGGGGAGCCGTCGTGCGAGCGAGAAGGTTTTGGAAGTCCGAAATGCCATTGTCGCGGGCGAATTCTTCCGTAATATCCTCCTGAAGCAACCCCGAGAAGCCGCCGAGGCGGATCTCCGCATTCTACATCGCATATTGATGAAGGATCTTCCGATGGAGAATGCTGTTGTGTGGGGGAAGGTTCAGAGGTCTGGAGAGTATCGCACCGTTGTGATGCAAGCCCACGGAATGCCTCTCACTATATACCCGGTACGTTTGATATGGGCTCTTTGGTCTTTTCTACTGACAATTCGTTCGGCGTAGTATCCAAGAGAGATCGCCGCTTTGATGGAGAAGTTTTTCGCATTTCGGGACGCATGCCTCACCTCCGACATCCACCCCATCCTTACTGCCTGCCGACTGCTTATCGCCCTCCTGCATATCCATCCATTCTGCGATGGAAACGGTCGTGTGTCACGCGTCGCCATGGTCTCATATCTCATCCGTCAGGGATACCCACCGATGCTCTTTTTTAATCCGGACCGGATAGAGTTCTCTCTCTGTCTCGCACGTTGCCAGTCTACTCAAGACCGCGGGCCACTTTACGATTACGTCGTCGCGAATATAAAGGAGATTTTGATTTCGAGGACGGGGTTAATGGCTTGATGTCACAAATCGAAGGTTCTTTGTGAATGTTTTAGAGAGGACGAGGACAATGGAGAGGTCTGTCTCAAATAAACGTCATGTACAATATGTGTTACCATAACTGAGGTTGTGACTGCTAGCTGTGATTCTCCCGTGAGTATACCCTTGATCTCATCACTCCTTTCATCATGGTTTTGACGAGCTACTCTAACATTGTTTAGTTAATTTTTTTAATTCTTATTACCGTCATACGGGACCTCGTGCCAATTGGCCGTTGGCAGAGGGCATGGAAGGGGGTGGGGCCTCTGCATTCGTCACCATCAATCGATATCAAGGTATTTCACTTCCTCATGGTTGGTTTTAATATCTATACTTGCTTTATGATGCTGATTACTTGCTTTCTACAGTTGAACTCTGGTCTTCGGTTATCTATTGTTAGCATATTACCTTGTTATACCTATCCCTTCGCCAGTAGCGGGCCCACGAAAGGGCCCACTTTCGCGTGCACTGCGGCTTGTCCTTATAATAACACAGCCACCCACCTAAACACCCCCCTAGAATATTATGAATTGAAAGATGACTAGTAGAAGCTTGTATTTAAGAATTCTTGTGGCAGTGTGACAAGTTCTGTGGTGCTGAGTTGCATATAAATAGCAGTACTTTGGAGATTGTGAGAGTACCATCCTCCAGCCCAGTGGCAATCATGTTCCCACTTCCCATCTACCACACTACAACAACTATCAGCAAGGGGACGACGGGTAGTAGGAGTGGAGCTCCGCCATCTAGCCGGCCAGCCCGGAGGCGGAGGGGACTAAGGGGCTGTCATACTCTAAGTAGAGTGAATACAGTATGATTAAAACAAAACAACTATCAGCAGAGAAACCCTCAGACCTTGGAACCTTAATGTCAACTACCTACCCCCATTACTTATACTTTCATCTCCTCCATCCTCACCAAAAAATGTCACAAAACAAAGTCCCAGGTGTTGCATCATAGACCATCACTCTGGTTCCAAGTGGACCTCCTTCCAACCACCACTAGTGTTATCAACGGTTCCAGTTTTGGACCCGGCCGGTTTGATAGGTCTGCGTGGTAACGGCCTTACCCCATCAAAAATCGACAATTTTTTAAGCGAACCATCACTTTAAAGCCACAAATATTTATCAGAGGGTTTAGTGTTTGCTATATAAAACATGCAGCTCAACATGGTGCCTCTGTTGGCAGTCTCCGATTTTCGATATCTTTCAATCTCAGCAAGTGGTAGCCCAACAACCTCGTTTTTCGGCCAAAAATGAAAATAATTTCAAAGCCGCTTGCTGACTTTTGAAGATATCAAAAATCGGAGACCACCAAAAGATGCACTGTCTAAAGCTCCATATTTCATATACCAAACACTAAATTATTGCATGAATATTCAAGGACTTAATTTGGGGAACCGTTTGGCACAAACCCAGACCGAACGAGCAGGGTGTAGGTTTTCTGGGAGCCACTATATTAGAAACAGTCCGAAAACGGAACCGTTGCTAACACTAACCACCACAGCAAGCTGTAGGGGCACAGCATTGACCTGTCATTATAGATCATGTATGGTCACCCACTACTGAAACTACCTGTAATACTCAGCCTTGATGATAACTATAGCTCCTCAGACAAAACATATATTGAGCCAGCGTGGTTTATCCCAGCTGATCACTCAGCTAAGTGGCGTAAGAAAACACTCCAGAATACAAATTAAAATTTTGCAGATCATCAGAGGCTTCCCACATTCACCCTCTACAACTGAATGTCCCTCCACACAATACATGGAACTGATTGCTCATCTCATTCTTTGTGCTGAATTGCATTACCACAATTCAAAACTTGAATTTCTTGCTTACCAACTCCACTGTGTAATAGCGTGTAGCCCACACCAATTCCAATGCCCAGCAGTAGTATTTTGGGCCAGAGAAGCAGCAGCAGTATTCGTGGTACTTAGTGATTACTTAGGAGCTGTATTTCTGGCTGGCAATTGATGTGCATATTGATCCAATTGGAGTTCCTTCTGAGCAGTACTAGGTGAAGGATGGAGTTTACTTTCCTTAGGATGAATCTCCACAGGCTGCCTACCATCGGAGGATTTGTTTTCAGGTGATCTGCCACTTCTTCCATGTTACTGCATTCCATTCCCCAAATGAAACTCCTGGAGGCCTGCCAAGTCAGAGGTGAAAGGTACATACACAACTGGAGCAGCTGCAGTTTTTCTTGCAGTAGTACCAAGTACCTCACAGCAATGACACTATTGATAATGACATGATTCTATTCACAGACAGGCCTATTCACATTGCAAAGATGGCAAACAAGCCAATTAGTCAAGGATAAAACTTTTGCTGCATGGCAGAGAAGGGCTATGTCGGGGAGTTCCACCAGTTACGAAATGCTGTAGAAGAGGATCCTGTTGATATCGAATCCGATCTCTTGCAGCTCACACATACAGCAAAGGTAGTTCATTCCTTGATTTGACATTAACATCAGCGGCATCAAATGTGTATCTTTAATACTATACAAATGGACAACTTTTTCCCTACACAACCTCTACAGGTAGATTGCCTTCAGATGAGGATAGCGGAATGTGGCACACACAGACAGCTGTTGTGAGGATTACCAAAACAGCTAAAAATTAGGAAGACTTGGACATTGCCCTATCATTTTTGTTGCAGAGCTGCAAATAATTGGGTTGCATCCGTGCTATTGATGGACAGTTTTCCTGTCTCCATGATGTCTACAATACAACCTCTTAGTGGCGATGATTTAATTGGGCTGAGCATGAGAAATCATCCAGGCAATCAGAGTACCAATACAATTGGAATAAATTCCAAATTGCATTCTACAAAAACCCGGAAAGAGCTAGATATACCTGTCATTGATGATGTCTTCATCCCGAATAAGGTAGTTGTAGAAGACTCTGACCAGTTAAGACCTACGGTGATACACAGCTCATATCCAGACCCAATTGGTATCCACTTTTGAATCGGACTCTGGAGCCAGCCCTCATCATTAATCTTATTATCTATCGAGATCTTCCAGCAACCAAACAGTGTAATGTGGAACACTTTGACTTCTCTCTCTCCATGATTCAACCCCTTCTATACACTGGAAGTCCATCAATAATGTCAACATTCTCCCGCAATCTGGCTTAACAAACAATCACTCAGTTAGCACCCACTGCAGAATCTGCTTTGCTCCCACTGCATACCCGGCTAGGTATCCAGCACGCCCCCATCCTCCTCTGCCAAAAGGTACCATGAATGCATTCCCCACTTGGTATGGTGTATAGAGTAGATTATTTCCTATGCTGGTGGAGAAGAAGTCAGGGTGGTAGTGGAGATGTCATGAAAACAAGTAGAAACTGTGAGGACTGCAGAATGGCTTTGTGTTTCACACCCAAATGACATTGATTGTATTAAATTCACTATATGTAAAGCATGGTTATTCATTCTGGGGGCATTTGGCTGGATTGTGGTTGTGTAATGTGTATTTTAAAAACAGACCCAGTAGTGGCCCCAAACCCAGTTACCGGCAAAAGGGATACACCACTTTAATATCTACATTATGGAGATACATATTCTGGCAGTAGGGTTGTAAAAGTTTGATTTCAATCAAAGTGTAACCTGACATATAACTACAGCAACTTTACAATAGTCAGCTATGTGATCTACAATTGTGGTAGTCTGTATAGGTCTATTATTGTGAAGCTGATACTGAATACAGGTTGAACTAAAATGTGTTCATTCATGTGTGAATAATACTCAGTGGAAAAGTATAAAGCAATATATTCTGAAAGAATATATTAATACAGCAGGACATCATATAGTTGTACTTGTATAACATCTTAACAATAGTGTACATGATTAGTATATTTCCAATAGCATATATAGTCTTGATTATCATTTGATTCTTTTGATTATACAATATAATCATTATAAATAAATACTGCATCAGTACATAAAGTAATTACTATTATGTATGGTCAATCAGGATTCTATGACATATTTTTCCACTATTATCTTGTAGTCAATAACATGATTGCATTGTAGGTTATATTGTCAAAGTCAATGATGTGTGAAGTTTACAATTAATTTGGATAGAAAGTAGGAATTTGATTTAGCGATGAATTAAGGTGAATGAGTATTAATTGAATGTATTGTATGTAGATTGAATTGATACTGAGTGATTTTATTTGTATTGTAACTTTGGTAGTTTTGATTAAACAGATTGATAAAGTGGATTTCAAGGATATTTGCCAGTAATATCTCTCGGTTAACAAGTTTGTTATCAATGGAAAATAGTCTACACTGTGTTGAAAGAATTATGTCGCATAGATAAGTTTTGAATCATAAGAAGCCGCTTATATTATAGTTTTGAATTAGTGGAATATGGTACTTTTATTCTGATAGCGGCAATTAAATATTATGTAGTGATAGTGTTATATATTCCAATTTGATGTTAGTGGTCATTATTATACTACATCTTACACATAGTTGTACAAAACTCATGGAAAGGAGACACCTGAATGTAGAGTCAAAGGGGCAACATATACAGTTTTGTATTGTTTATTTTTTAGTGTGTTTGCAGATGATACAATTTCGAGGTACATTTACACTTACATGGAATTGCAATGTGAATTAGAGTTAAATTGAAACAAAAATCAAATTCAGTTTTACTAACTTAGACTGCAAATTTTTTGTAGCAAATAATCCACCACAATTGTAATTGGAATTAGATTGTAAGATAAATATATTTACAGGATAAAAAATTACCATTACAGATAGGAATATTGTACACAGCTAACCGATGTTTCTTTATATACTCCATTTTCCAACTCTGTAAATAATTTCTATTTCTTTATTATATAATCCAAACTCTGATATATTATCTTACTTATGAACAATTGGATTAATAACACTATACTTATGCCCAAATAACACACTTTACTATATATTCAATTACTAGGTAAATACCCTTGTTGAAGCTGTTAGTATATTCTCTCATTCTCATAATATTTCCATCGCATATAATATCAACACTAAGCAGCTATAAACTACATTTCTCAATTGTAGTTACACTTGTAATGAATCATACTTTGACACTGTAACAATACCATCTACCTCAGTTTAAGTTACAATTAGAGTTTAGATCAACCATTCCCCACTTTTAAATTTTGGTATATATGTCATATTTATTTTAGTTACAAATGGTCCCTAGGAGTATATGAGATTCTACTGAGTATACACTTACACGGTTCAAAGTAATATATCATGTAGACTATATATCGAAATTTGGTCCCCCCTGCAGAGTATAATTAATGTGTAATAACTAGTCTGGATACATTCCTTATGAAATCGTAGTTAGTTGGTAACTCAGTCGAAACACAGGAGAGAATATTACACATTACCCTGACTGTTATGATATTATTGTGGCAATCTTACACCAACACTAAGCTTTAGCTAGATGTTTGCAGCTATTCAGTTGTAGGGGGATAGATGTGATTTACAACGATGAAGCTGTGAACAAGTAGGATTTTCATTTAATTGTTGATTGAGTTTATTGAATGTTGATTGTTTGTATAGTACAATCAGTGGTACTCACTGGGGGTGTCTGTAAGTATGTAAGCGAAGCTTGGAAATATACCTTCAATTAGCGAATACTGAAGATATTTTGCTCCTTGGAGTGTATTTTGTTCATCCTTCAGAGCTGGATGAATATAAGAAATGTTCAACAGGAGTATCATAGAAGTGATTGTGAAATGTTTTGGAGCTTATCAGTGTTCTGGAGATAGGTTTGAAATGTACATAGGCCTAATGCCAACCACATAAGTGAATTCAAAACAAACACAAAGTGGTGACTGAGCGACTATGAATCGTCAAGCATTGAGCTGTAAGTATTGTCTGAGACTTTCTCTAAGTACATAAGTATGAATTACCCATAATGGCCAATATCATGCATCAATTGTAGTTAATTATCAATATCTATATTTGACTACATCCACCTGAGCAAAATGAAATTCTTTTGGGGGCGACATATAAACAACCCAGACACTCCAATTGATCTCACCAGCACTCTGATGTAAGTCCACATGCTCCCAACTCTCTATGCAGCATAGCAAAGTATGCTCAAATATTCAAGATACAATGCCCAGGCACTTCTGAAAGCACCTGCACTTATGGAGGTGTATTCAGAATGTTACTATATTTGACTTATAGAATAATTAAATATTGGAGTAGCTGATACTTCTGCACTGATATGGGGGAGATTTTAAGAGCAACAGAGAGTTCCACTCGGCTCAGCAGTAGTGTTTATCATTCGTGCAGTATTCACACAGAAGTTGCTGTCTGGGTTCCATCACCACATGCTATTTCATCTTTCATATTCGTGTTTGTTACAATGACAAGTTTTGCCACCTTATACTATGGCAATCATTGCCTATCTAAGTCTCTGTAATGTCTAGATGTAACCTGAGGCAGTGTAAGTACCACTCAATATAGGTTACCACTCCGGCACTTAGATCTGTATTGAATATCTAACTATTGAACATATCACAATATTCAACATATAGACTCACTTGCTTCCATGTGCAACGATATCACAATACAATTTGTCTGCGGTCAACAGTAGCGATATATGCCTTCACAGTCTTACTATATGAAGACATATGATCAATATAACTACTGACTGTACTCGATTGTAATCAGTGATTCACCTGGAGATGGCTATTGAGTGACCCTAGAGATTCACTTGGATACAATGATTGCGTGAACATAAAGAGGTACTAGCAGGCTGTGATTAAGTAAGTTTGCAGATCCACTGGAGTGGAGTGATCAAGTGAGATTGGAGATTCACTTTGAGCCAGAGACTGTGTAACATCACAGATACACTTGGAGGCCATTGTCATTTAAGCGAAGAAATTCACTATCTCATGGCTTTCAACTGTGTCCTCCAACTTAATCAATTAAAGTTTCCAAGTTTGGACGATCTTGGCTTTCAAGTCGATGTCGAAAGTCACTAGATAATGGACACCAAGATCACTCAATCATTGACTCCACATGCATCCCCACCATGGCTTGATCATGGCCACCAAGTTGGTTCCATCTTGGACTGCAATTGAATCTTCAAACTTGCTCAGTTATAACGTGCACAAATATCTCTATGTTTCCACGGTGATATCCTCAATGGTTGCATGAGCCTGTATTCTAGTTATATCTCGAAATTGCTTGATTTCGGCTTGCACTTGCTTGGCTAGGTTGCGATCATGATGATGGCCTTGAAGGTGGTAACATGAAACTCTCCAACTACATCTCGTAACATGCGTGGTTATTGCCTCCACACACATCTCGGTGGTCGCACATACATGGTATCCAAGTGGACATAATGGTGGCATGCGAGTACATCTCCAAATCCGATTGATCACAGTCTTTCCGTGTATGCCCAAGTACTCATGATTATCTCCTCCTTGTTTGCACTGTCATGGCCTCGAAGTGCATCACAACAGGCCCTGCATAACATCCTCCACATTCATTTCTAAGTTCATATGATTTGGTATGCAAGTTCTTCCTATCATGGCCTCTGATTGCATCTCCAATGTCCCATGATCATGGTCACTCGGTTTGGATGATCATGGCCTCCTGGTGGATATCCAAAGTTGTTCGATTATGGCCTCCAAGTGTATCACCAAGTTCTTGAAAAAATTGTTTCCATGTTTATGTCTCAGTTCTCTCAATCATAATCTTCAGGCACATTTCAACTTTCACACTCACCGCCACCACCTGTCCACAGATACCTCATGTAGATGGATAGCAATATAGTTATATAGATACATTGCAGAGATCTCAACCTTATGACATATAGTGTAAAGATAGTCGGAAAATGAGTAGTAACTATGATTTCCAGCTGCACCTGCAGCATGAACAGTAAATATGAAGTTTGTTCCAGACTACTTATTGGTAATTCAAGGTGCTTCCAGGCCCACCATTTGAATTTCCCAGTACTCCCCAAGTTCTCACTAGACCTTGTATGGCCTGCCAAAGTTGTCGCCAGCACACACACATGCACTTAACGGCCAATACATTGTTGTTATACTTGTGGAATTTGGCCTCTCTGGATTTCTGGTCGAACAACTTCCAAACACTCCCTGAGGCTTCCCGTGACCAGATTGCATTTTGCTGATAAACAAATAACTTCTGCAACAATTGATCAATTGGATTACTAATGTATTAAAATCAAGAACAAACAATTCTGATTGACCTAGCAGTAGGTAGTTAAGGGTTTGATTAACCTGCCTAAGTAATCAGTTACTTTGAATAAAATATACACAACAAGAAAAGAGCCAATCAACTGTACATCATGCTTCATGTTTTCGTGCACAGGGTCAGCTGATAGCAAGCTTTCTGTGAATCTCTAGCTGATGTGCAGTCTGTCATCATTTAAAATCAATAGATAGAAATGTTCAGTTGGGCCTACACCGAGAAACATGCAGGACACTGAGATGTCAAGCTATATCTATGTAAGGCCATGAATTCGAACATAGCCACGAATGAAAAGATAAGGCAATATACAGTTGCACATCTGGATCTGGTAATAAAATGTATTTGCAGGTAGGTAAGACTATTGCTGGCAATCTTAGAGAGATTGCTCATTAACTACACACAGTTGCAGTTATCTAGGCATTGACAGATCTTTCGCAATTTTGTGGAATCATATTCATAACTGCCATTACATCATCCCTAACAGTAGGCGCTGACACTGTGGCATATAATATACATAGTTAATGTTTTGAAAACTGTACAAGTAGCAACCAGAACTATATTGGTATGCCTTTGTCAGACTCAAGAAGAACCCCAACTGATTAGTGCAATATTATTACACTCATTGAGTATGTGTTGAAAAGTAAACGCCACCTTGAGTGTAAGGTGGTATAACCCATACCAACATGAAGTGTACTGGCCTGAGTTCTATTAGAACACATGGTGCAAACCCCATAGAAACACATAAAATCTATCTGGTTTAAGTGCAATTGCAATCAAGGCTGCCTTTGATTCTCTCACAAAAGGTTGTTGTCAGATCTCTATGTACACGTATAAGTTTCTGCTGGTTCCCAGCAAGTAGTTACTTATCTGTTACTTATCTGCTGTGTTAGGTAATAGAGCTTCCAGTCAGGTTGGGAAGAGTGAAGTTCTGGTCAACGTAGTAATTGTCAGGAACAGCGGCAATCATCACCTGCAGTACAGATGGTGGCTGCCCCACTGTCAGATTGATATTGTGGTCTTGCAGAGAGATGTTGAAGACATTGAGCTTCCTCAAGATAAGTGGAGGTTCTACTTTGTATGCATTCTTAGTGACAACCTTACTTATCATCATCAGCAAAATTTATAATAGTTTGGTGTCATGACTACACAACGAAACAACTCTGCACAGTCAGCTCAAGCATTTCAGGTATTCCATGCTGCATGGACACATGTTGAATATAAAATACAGTGCTCCCTGATGCTGCAAGACTACTTTCAGGCGCTTTTCAATGCTTCTAGAGTTGTTGAACACAGTACTACAAGAATATTCTGAACAGTGTATAATGGCCTTCAGAATACTACAAAATCAAGCCATCAGGTTGTTCAAATTTTGGCACTGTTGAAAGTATTAACTGTGTTCCCAGGAATAATATGGTATATCATAAACCTGCAGCAGTACAGTTTCCAAACAATATTCGTAATGTCTGTAACATAGTTCATCAACTGATAAACACTCTGATCTCTACTACTGCACACTTCAATTCAGGCATCTCTGTTAATATACAGTCCAGTAGGTATAGAAACCCTCATGAAAATTGCCAAGGCAAACATTATCAATTCTACCTATTGCAGCATTATGTCGTATCAAACAAGGAGGAGGAACTATTGCTCTAACTGGTATATGACACATCTTGGTAATCTTTTGTAGCAACATATCTGAAATTGTAAAAAAAATCTGCCCAATATTGTGGATCCTGGTTCTTTGTTAGAATCATCAGCCAATAATTTTGAGCTGATGCACATAACAGCCATGGTTGAATGTTCTTGCACCTTAGAGAAAACATGAATATTGATATTGCAGCGGGAAGGCTGCCCAGAAATTGAAGAATCAGATCTGGTCGAGTCTGGCAGAAATATACTATTGGAAATGCAGAAACTCTGCCTTGAAAGGTGTTATCAAGATCATGCTCTTCATAATGCATATATTGAACCCAGATGTTATGAGATTTAGGCATGATCCCTTGGTTGGCATTGGCATATTCTACCATGCCCTCATTAGTGTTAGCAACAGGTTCAGGTAACCTGCCAGCTGTCAGCGTTCAAACTGCTTAAACGGTTTAGTTAGATTTCAATCCCGTGAAACAACCCTATTCACTGCATCTTGGGGGGCGAAACACCACCCAGTATCCGTCGAGCCACGGGTCATACCTGGATTGGCTAGACCTGTGAGGTCCAATCTCCGTTTCCGGTCTTTGGGTTTTTCTATATACGTTCACCTTTGCATATGCTATTGCTATTGACAGAATAATGACATTGGTATATCATTGTCCTTTTCTGATGGATTTGCCACCTTTATAATCAAAAGCAAGTGAGAAACGTTCCCTGCCCCATCCTGAAAATGCAAGTCAACAATGAGTCAATGATTTTTGGTCTTGCACAGTGGGTAATCTTAGTGGCAATTAGATGCAGACGTTTATAAAGGAGGTATAGACTACATTTATAAGCAACAGAGAAAGTGACACTGTCCCTGCCCCATTCTGAAAATGAGCATCAACAGTGGATCAAGGATTATTGGTTCCGTAAGTCATGCACATGAAAAGTGAATTCATAGTTGTTATATTTAATCACAGTATTCGGTGCCTTCATAGGCAAAGAAGCGAGCTCTGTGTGCCGTGCACCATCATGCCATGGAATGTCAATGGAGTGACAAAGATTTTTTGGTCTTTCATCTTGGGTAATCTGATTGGCAAATGATCGCAGACATCACTATACCAGGAATTGGAAGCCCTTAAAGGTGGGTAACAAGTGATGTTACCACGACAGCCTCCCAGACAATTACAATTTTGTTCATTTTCATAGCTGTGATTCAGTGATCCTGAGTGTTGTAGCCTATGTAACCCATCACCACTTTGTATATAGCCATGAACAGCCTTATCGCGCTTTGATTAACCATGATGCAAGGCCAAAACTTGTTGACTCCACATTGACGCTAATTTTCATGATTGGGCTTGGAGCATGTTGCTTTCTTTTTGGCCTCTAAATGTGGCCGATACTTTCAGTATGCCTCAAAATGGCCAAGTCACTAATCAATTACCTGACTTACAAGACTCAATAGCGTTGATACTCTGTTGACGCTCAGCTTCAGAATCGTGCAGCAAGCATATCCCTTTCCCTTTTGCCTATAACAGCAGCCTGTACATCATTTATAAATGTCTGTGACCAATTGCCATGCAGAGTAACCATGATGCCAAGCCAAACATTGTTGACGCTTGGTTGATGCTTATTTTGTGACAGGCGTATCTGCAATATGGAACCAGTGACTTTGGTATAGTGTATCAATAATGGTCTTGTGTCAGCCATTCTGTGCTGTTCATGTACGTCCTCCTTTATTATTACATTGTTCTTTAATAATGCATATAAATACACCCTTTAAAATATACTTCAAAGTGTCCGCTAATTGTAGATAATGATAATACTCAAAAATTTAGTTCCCTTCAGTCAACTCTCGTCTTCACTGTCAGATTCACTCATTAGGCTGCTATCATCCTGAAAATGTCTGTCAGCAGCATTACCACACAGCTGATCATGTACTAACATGTGGATGGACTCTCATCAGTCAGCAATTCAGGAATGAAATCTTTGTTGCACATGCCATCATTGACATATGGATCAAGATTAACAAATCGAGCCCTGGGAAGCGAAGTATGTATATTCACATCTCCTGGTGGCACACCTTCTTTTTCGGAGCTCTCACATTCTTCAGATGGCGCCAGTGGCATTCCAGGTCGAGGTGGCACCCTTCGTGGTGGAGGTGCACCTGTGCCTTCGTGCCTTCAGCATCTCTGCAGATTCTTTGTTGCACCATTGTGGCAAGGAAGGCCGCCGGCCGTTTGATTTTCACGAACCAATGCCGGGCGTCTTTCTATCGTAGACTTCACCTTGTTATTCCTGGTAAACACAATGCTCCGCTTCTTCTCTTGCCAGACTTCAGTGTACGGTTTCCTAATTGGTTGTTGCGTTTCCCAATTGCGGAGTTTTACAACCCTCCTTTGCCAACGTTTGCAATATTCAAGGCAAGATGAATGTCGGACTGTTCAAGCTTTACCCGACCTCCTTGTGTTGCCATAGTAGCTGACATGTTGAAGACTTAAAAGAAATGAGTCGCTGCATCTAAAGTGAGATTTGGCTATTACATTAACCATATATGACTCTGTAGCCTCCTCCACGATCATTAAAGCCTGATTCGTCCATTCCCAGGGACATTCAGCACAACATTGTTCTAAGAATATCCCAGAACTGACAAAATTTTGATGTGCAATTTGGTGGGCAGTGTCGACAAATGTCATGGTCAACCATAGAGGTTTCCCGTAATGGGAAGCCATAAATTGGTCACGTAGCTCTCTAGGTACACCAGCTGTGCGTTATGTTGTTACTTGACCGTTGTCCACACTGATATAGATTGACTCACATCAGATCACATGCTGATTTTTATTCAGGCTGCATTAGGTTGTAAGAAACATTTGTTAATGTGATTGCTGGAAGAGATTTTCAGAGCCTATCATTCCGGCGTCCCTGTTGATCACCAGGTTTGTGCATGGCGGCTGTATCTCACTGTGTGGTGAATTGGTTAAAGTGTCTATCGTTTGGCTCTATTCGGCTCCAATCACACCTGGCGGAAGTGTTTCGGAAGCTATAGCTTGCTGTTGTGGAAAGGTGTGGAAGATAATCACGAAAAGAAGTGGGAAGTGCTGAAGATTATATACTAAGCTCCAAGTCACAATCAAATGAGTGACAGCCAACTTGCACCTTCAATTCAAGCTGAATCCTGCTGCGTGTAGGTGCACTGCGTATAGCTGCAAGGGATTCCAACAGTCGCGCGGTTTGCAGTAAGTCAGTTCGACATAGTAGGTGTCTATACAGGGATACATTCCAATGAATGATAGCCGATATCTCATGTTTGATAGATATAAAATGGACATTCTCCGATGGAAAGGACGTCTGGTGATGTTTGTCTCAAGACATCGCATGAATGTTACATGAATCAAATGGTTACCATCACATCATAATGTACAGTTACCTTGCCTATTTCCAATGAAGTGACTGTCAAAACACAGATTTTGGTTTGTTCAAATCGATCAAACCTGCCAACCTTGACATAAAAGATGAAGGTTACCTCCATATGGTCTGTATCTTGCAACATCCAACAACTCGCCCATCAACAAGATCAACATAAGATACAATGGTCCATGCTACAAAAAGAACCTTTTGCCACTTCCAGTGTGCAACTATGGCAATTTGACAAAGCATTGCAAAAGACAACGTCATCAAGCGAAGAAAGCCAACAGTGGCTTGGAGGCAGAAGTGTCCGAGCATTGGGAGCATTGCCTAACTTATAATCCAACGAGAAGGTATCGGTGGAGAAACGACAGGAAATACAGTTTTTAAGCAATGAAGGATGGAGAAATCGATCGAGGACTATGTGGATAGAGAGTCCCCAGTGCCAAGAAAACGAGTTCAAGATGCCGAGGCAGTGATTATGCAAAAGCAGGAACATATGGGAAATGTTGGAAACGGACAATTGACAACCACAATCACTGAAATTATATTTCAGGGGATATTTCATGCAATTGGAGACAGTATGAGCGATCTTGCAATTTCCGAAGATGAGGAGGATGGGGAAGATAAGGATGATGATAAAGATGACACAGAGCTTGGCAAGTTGAGCGAAGATGACACACCTGGCTGGGTGATGAACACCATCACCAAAACAGTACAGCATCCAAACATGGAGAGCCTTCGCTAGAAGAAGATGAGCATTGACGACCTGATGCAACCGGGATGGGAGGGTGCGGCCCACAACTTCTGTGAGAAAGATATGACATATGGCATGACTGAATTGAAGGTTGGTGCAGTTGGCAAGCCCCAAATAGGTGTGACTGCAGCCTCGCCATCACCAACAACATTTGGAGAGCTTATGCAGGCTCTCAATATTGTCCCAGGACAATCACAAATGCTGCAAGTGACGTCTGGACAGGGAAGTAGTCAAAGGTGCCTGGGTTTGAAGAAACCTCAGATCAACAATCGCGTACGATTTTTGATGCTGGAAGCGTTGCATGATTTGTCACAGATGGAGATTGCGAAGCCAGTTCATCCTGTACACCTTTACCCCTGTAGATAGGATCCCTAGCTAATTACTTTACAGAAATCAGATTCTGACTAAGATGTGCTGATGGCTGCTGCGTCACCGGAGGAGTAGATAGCCAAATAGGTATTTTGGATGACGCATCTCAAGTAAACGCAATTCGTGAACCTATTAGGTTATGTGTTAGCTTTTTCTGTATTTCAGTGACCAACTTGTGAGACAGGATAATTTGCCAGTGTGTCTGCAAGGGTTGTATGGGCCATGCAAAGGTTCTAGACTCCATATCCAGTTGATTGACCAACAACAAACTGTATATGGTGTTGCCTTTTATGGTTAAATGATAAAGTAAAATCTCAATTTGAGACCAAATTTGCTAACAAAGTTTAGGTCAGTGATGTAATATGACTCAAAGAAGGACCATTCAAAGCAGATCCGAAACCCGGACAAATGACATCCATCAGGCGGCATTGATCCAGGCAGCCAACCATATGACTCGCCGCTCAGACCTGCTTCACATGGTCGACAAATTGAACATTACTTAAGATACGTCATGGAAATAAAGCAGAATAAGCGGGACCAGAAATAGTGATGACATCGGGGTATAAATATCTATAACTGGTGCATGGATTCTTCTACTGTAAATTGCCAGCCGAATGCGTTGAAATGCAATGGATCTACTTCATTCACCATGCAAATGACATGTATAGTGGTAGCTTAGAAACTGAGATGTCTCAAAGATCTTGGATTGAAATGATAATACACAGACACACTATACTGGCTGCCAATGCAGACTGTATGCATTGTTTGAACAATTGTTGAATACCGAATGACTGATAGTATGTCTCTAAGGTTTGCTTCAAGGTGTGCGTCAACAGAACGTTAACAATTTATAGTCTTACCCATTCAGCACTCACACTGCTGCATAGTAGCATCCATCCAAAGAAGAAGTATTCACCATCTTAATAGGAAAAATGACAAGTGACACCCTCTTTGCCCGAATATAAAAATGAGCATCAACAGAGCGTCAACGATTTCTGGTCTTACATCCTGCACAATCACTGGGCTGTGCAACTGCATTTAGCCATAATCATAATATTGGCGGCCTTGAGAGTCAACAATGCAAGAGACGATATCAGTACTACCTTCCAAAAATGACTCTCAACGTAGGGTCAACAATCTTTGGCATTCCCACCTGGAAAATCAAGAGGGTTTTGCTGCAATATTAACTCCTAATCAAACTAACACCTGCCTTTCTAGGTAATACAGGGTTGCTATAACATCGCTACTATGTCCTGAAAGTGAGTGTCAATGGAGTATCAATGAATTCTGGCCTTGCACCATAGAAAATTCCAGGGCTGTCTGGCAACATTAAGCTAAAATCAAACTATTGGCCGCTTGTGTATGCGAAAATGATTGTGACATCATCGCTACTATGTCCTCAAAATGAGCATCAACTGTGGGTCGATGTCTTCTGGCCTTGCATCTTGGAAAATGCAAGAGTTGTGGGGCGACATTAACCCAAAATTGAACTATCAGCCACCTTTCCAGGCAAAACTGCGTTTGACGACATCGCCACTATGCACTAAAAATGAGTGTCAACGGAGCGTCAACGATTTTAGATCTTGTATCTTGGAATATGAAAGGGCTATATGACTACATTGATCCATTACCGAACTATCAGCTGCCTTTCTAGGCAAAAATGCTTAGGACAAGATCGACACCATGTCCCAAAATGAGTATCAACTGAGCGTCTATGAAGTGTGAATGATTTTTGATCTTGCATCTTGGATAATCTAATGGCCATGGAACGCAGATAACCCAATGTGAACCTATCGGCAGCAAGTATTGGCAAAAATGCAAGTGATGATATCTCGTCCGGCTCCTACAATTGAACGCCACCACAGTGTCAACAGTGTTGGTGGAGGCTCAGTATGTTATACAGCAATGAACTGCATTGTGTTGTTGCTAAATCCAGTTTGACGCTGTCAGTCTTTGCAATCTGTCCTTGTATACACCTTCACAAATATGCATACAATGTCTTACAGATCAAATTTTGTTACTTGTTGTTGTAGAGTCAGTATTTAAGAACCCACAGTCTACTTTACTGTATTGTTACTTTCAGTAGTCTCTCCAGTCGGATCACCCAGCATTCTAATTCTTACCGCCATGTCAGATTCAATATCTTTGAACAACTCTTTGTTCAAGGTTATGATCTCTTCCAAAAATGAACTTGTCTTTATTGCTTGTTTGAGCGACCTTAAATTGCAAAATATTTTAGCTGCTTAGTGGGCTTCAATGAATGAAGGCTCAAAGTGGCCAATTTCTTGGAATAATTCTAGGCATGTGCCGTCATGCCGATTTTATTTATACTGCGAAATTGAAGAGACCTGCAGCCCTGGCACCATATGTATTCTTTGTCATCAAGTTATTCGCCATCCATCAGAATGTGGGACCAGCTCAATGGGGAAACACTTCCTGGCAAATGCTCACCTCGCAAGGTTGAACGCAGTAACATATTCAGAGGTTATAGTATTGAATAGTTCAACAGTCATTGAAACAGCTCTAGCTATTCTCAAGAGGCAAGGCAGTTGAGGAATCACAATAGTAAGTTCACAGAGGGAATTGAAATTTGACATCCAGTTTCAGCCTTCTCGACCGAGATGACAGACAAAATGTTCCAAACTGGTATCTAAGGAATTTGAATGGTCCGAATTTCACAAAGACAGATGGAATTGTTCCCTTATGTTTGGATATATTTCAGATTATATTCCATGGAACGCTATATCCAATCTGGAGCTACAACGGTCAATCAAGGCATTACGCGACGATATAGTGCTGCCGTCCGCTACACCCCTTAGCAACATTTGCCAGGGGATATATGTACCGACAATGGATACTATTAAGCACCAATTGCCATCATGAATTAAAGTTAGCATAGCTTTGGACGGATGGACATCAACAAACAAACTAATCATAACTTCAGTCATTGCTTAGTATATCGATCAAAATTGTGCATTGAGTGCAATTCACCTCGCTGTTGATGAGTTTGATCACCTGTCTTCTTCCGTTTCGAAACCTAATTAACGATTCTACGTCAATGGGCAATACACTGGAAAAAGGCAAGCGGTACTTGTGAAGAGTTGGCTTGGTCATTGTGAGCATACTGACGGGTGTTTCATTGGTATTACGACTGATAATGCTTCCTTAAATTACTCGATGACAGGCAAGTTGCAATTAACACTGGAGGCTCCTGGAATAGAGTGGCCTGCATTCAGGAACCACCTACCATGCATGGCACACGTCATTCAGCTGTCTTTAGGTGCATTCATGAACAGTATCGGAGTGAACGGCCACACCAAGTCTTGGGAAGGGAATGATTTCGATCAGAAATTTGGAGAGAATGAAACCATAGACATTGGGAAGAGTCGATGCCTTCGAAAATAGGGCAATGCTAGAATCAACAAGGTGTTGGCCATGAGACCAGGTTTCGCAAAGATAATTGAGAAAGTACGTATTTCATGATATTTTGAAAATCCTGAAACTGACCTTCTTGCAGCACAGAATGCTACCTGAATTGATTATGCTGACAGCTGGTCATTGAAATGAGCGCATTGAGTGTCAAAAAGTACAAGTCCGCATTGGGGTACTTCCGGTTATGGAGGTGAAAACAGATTGGAACTCCACAGTGGAGTTAATTGAGCGGGTCAACCAATTTCAGGAATTCACACATGAGTGGCTTCAAAATCCAAAATACAGTGATTACCTGGAACTCATCACAACAAAAGACGAATGGACGTTGGTGAAGTATGTCCTGGATATATTCACGCCATTCCGAGATTGGACCCTGTGGATGTTGCAGAGGCATCTATTGACATTGCATCATAGTGTCTCGGAGTACAATGATATGTTCGATCAACTGGATTGTCTGATGCGAGCTTTGGTTAAGAGGAAGACTCCATTGAAAGAAGACTTTTCCTGCGCTGTGAAATTAGCCCGATAGAAGCTGTCCAAATACTACCCTGAAGTGACTCCAACAATGGGAATGCTTCTCATTTTTGAACATATCATCGCTCTTTTGCGGAAAACACAATCTTTTGGGAAGTGGAAAAAAGGAATGGATATTAATCGTGAGGTGGAGACACCCTAGACTACCCAAATTCAAGAGGCCTTTCTGAAGCAGGAGGAGAATGAAATCTGGGCCAAACAACGATGGGTGGCAGTCAATTAATTCGAAAGCTCACTGTGCAGAAATCCCATCCCCTCATTAATGGCTTGAGGATTCCTGTTAATTACCGTTGCATCGATATGATATGTCTAGCAATGATGAAGAATACGTAATGCCTAACTATGTGGCTGAGCCAACGCCTGGACGAAGAGATCGCGCTGCGCGCTTATTGGCCGCCGTGATGCTTCACTTGAATTCGCCACCTAAGACACCACAACACCGCCTGTAAATTGATCCATATCTCAATGATTTCCACTCCGACCCAATGGAGATTAGCAGTACATTTTGGACACCGCACATAACCAACTGTTAGCTTTTGCAGGAGGAAATGCACTCAAAGGACACCGATCTCTCCAATGTGGTTTGCCACAGAGTCTCTATCACACCACATGTTGTCGGTGTGGAGGCCAGTTTTTCCCTTGACCAAGATGATATCGGCTAGAGTTACTCAAAAATAACAAGTGAGACCATTGGCGAAAAAGTCGTTGCAAGGCAGTTTGCTCGAGGCAACATTGGGATATTAGCAGGTGGTGACCCTGAATTGCATTTCACAAACACAGAAAATCACTAAGAAAAGAAGAAACATGCAGAAGAAAGAAACCTGCTCTGAATGGTGAAGGTTCATGACCTTTTGGAGATGTGGTAGAGCAGCCCAAACCTACGTGCGATGCACAAGGAATCTCGCGCTGCAAACAAGGAGATAACTGCCATGGGATACATTTCGGACACCGAAGAGATTGTCAAAGGATCCTGGTCACTCTTTCAACATCTTTGTGCAGCTGCATTCAATTGGTTAGAAAGATCTCCTTTGCCGCCACCTTTGTCAGAAAAGGACCTCCCCAGAGGACGAACTCAAATATTGAATATCCGCTAATTCTGTTCAACCAACTGTCGTCCCGTCGAAAGTGACGAGGGTAGCACACCTGAAACCATTTCGGACACTGACATCAGCAAAATGTAATTCGGTCTGGAAGCCATATGGAAACCTCCCAGACACTCTGGTAGCCCTCACCACTGCTTCTAAGCACTCCCAGATGCTCCCAGCCCCCCCTGGACTTTTGCAAAGTGGTCTCAAACTCGGCAAGAGCATTCTCACGTGCTCCTCAAAGCACCTGGGGCAATGGAGGTACATTCAGGATGCTACAATATTCACTATTAGAATAGTCAACTTTTAGAGCTGCTGACACCTCAGTGCAGGTCTGTGGGAGACATCAAGAGCTGCTGAGTCCACTGCACAAGCTCTGCAGGAGACATCGAGAGCTGCTGAGACTCTGCACAAACTCTGTGGGAGACTCGGTGCCATATTCTCACACCAGTGGTTTTAAGGGTTCCATAACAATAAGGCATTTCATCGATCATATTGGTCTTTGTTACAGTCACAAGATTCACTACATCATAATATGTAATGTATTATCTAAGTCTCTCTATATATACATATGGGTATACAGTGATAATGTAGGTGGATTCAGTGACAGGCAGTATATATTTGGGAGACCCCGGGGTGGATAGACATCATCTCATTATTCAAAATACTCACTCGAGGCTGTGATCAACCGAGTTTGGAGGCCACGATCGTGCGAGATTGGTAATTAACTTCAACGCTGTGATCGAGCAAATTTGGAGATGCACTTGGAGGCCATCATTGTGTGAACTTGGAGGACGTAATTGTGGGAGGTTAGAGATACACACGGAGGCTGTGATCGAGGGAGTTTGGAAATGCACTTGGAGGCTGTGACCATGCGAGTTTAGAGATCGACTTGGTGCCCATGATCGTGCGAACTTGAACGCCGTGATCGTGCCAGTTTCGAGATGCACTTGGAGGCCATCATCATGCGAACTTGGAGGCCGTAATCATGAGAGTTTAGAGATACACTTGGAGGCTGTGATCGACCGAGTTTGGAGATGCACATGGAGGCCATGATCGAGCGAGATTGGAGGAGTACTTGGAAGATTTCAATCTGGAGGCAGTAGATCGGGAGGGAGGCGCGACCGGAGCTGAGACTCTATTCATCGGTTAACATGTAATTGTACAAATGTGGAGTGCTGAGTACACCATGGTCTGCAGCGAGATGAGGGACTGGTTGGGAGCGGGTGACACTCGATCTTCGCATCATGCAGTACGCGGTGTCTGCAGGACTCAGTGTATGCTGTACATGGTGTATGGTGTACTTGGTGTATGCTGTACTTGGTGTATGCTGTACTTGGTGTATGCCGTACTTGGTGTTAACTCTTGATCATGGAATGGAGAGATAGAGAGCGATGACTTAACTTGGTGTTTTCGGGTGATGGTTTAGTTGAGGATGAGAAAGAGAGAGCTGAGAGGATCTTGGGGAAATCATCTTGAGAAACTGGGACTTAACAGAATATCTTATGCGAGTCAATTTACCAACCTTCATAGGGCAGGTACGACTCCCGATCCGGCGTGTAGTTATATCGCCACGAGGTCCTGCCAACTCAATCAGGCAAGTCACACCCTTGATTTCTGATATCCTCTCGTATCCTCCACATCATTCTCATCTTCAATCCCGATCTCTCTCTTTCTCGTCCACAACTCTTTTATCATCGTAGAATCCAAAGTTGCGTCAACCCTCTCTATCTCTCTATATCATGATCATGAGTTCACAGTGAATACAACATATGCCAATTACAGCATACACCGAGTACGGTATACACCGAGCATAGCATACACCAAGTATAGCATCCACCCAAGATTGGTTGTCTTCCCTTCATTCTCATAATTACGAGTTCACCCCTGAAAGTGGCTTCAACTTCCAGCATGCCTCCCTATACAATCAACTGCCATCAGCCAGGACAGCTCAAAGGTTAAGTGACATTGTCACATTCCCACGGTTGTGAGTTAATTAACTGATGAAAACATCTCAGCACCTGGCACGCCGTCCATCGACTACCTACAATTACTCGTCCAAACTCTCCCCATTACGGCCTATAAGTTCACACGATCATGGCCTCCAAGTTTATCTCCAACATCGCATGATTATGGCCTGTAAATACGCTCGATCAGAGACTCCATGTTTATCTCCATACTCCCACGATTACGGCCTCCAAGTGCGTCTCCCACCTCACCCGACCACAGCCTCAAAGTGTATCTCCAATTTCGCTCGATCACGGCCTCCGAGTGCATCTCGAAACCGACACAATCATGGCCTCCAAGTGCATCTACAAACTCAGTCAATCACGATCTCGGAGTGCATCTCTAAGTTCTGTCGATCACGGCCTCTATGTGTACCTCCATATTCACTTGATTACCGCCCGCAAGTGCATCTCCAATCTCGCATGATCAAGGCCACAGAGTGTATCTCTGAGTTCACTCAATCGTCATTTTCAGGCGCAACTCGAATTTCTCTGAAGCACCGCCTGCAGCCAGTCCAGATATATCGTGTGGAGATGGATAGCTATATAGATAGATAGATACATTGATACATAGTTACATAGATGAGAATACAATCTAAATATATGAGTTTTAACAATCATTGAATGATAAGTAGTAGCTATGATTTCCAGGCACACCTGCATCATTCCAGGCGCACCTGCAGCATTCCAGGTGCGCCTGCAGCAGTCCCAAGAAAGAGGAGTTTCCCAGACTGCTCTACTGTGATTCGAGGTGTTCCATGACTTGTCACTGGTGCTGCGAGAGGTGTCTTCTACGCTCCCAGACTTGTCGCCCACCCTCTCAGACTTGTTGCCTGTGCTCCCAGACTTGTCACCGGCACTCCCAGGTGCACCCAAAGTTCTCTCCGGCGCAATGAGGTTTTCCCAAACTTATCACAATCACTCCCATAGTACTCCCGTACCAATCATCAGAGATTTGCCAGTTACTCCGAAAGCCTGCCGGAATGCCCTCCTACAGTCTGATACTCTCCTGAAATTGACGCATTGAAGTTTCCACTCCACATCCTCTCAGATACTTCTGGAGGCTCCCAGTGACTAAAATACATTTTGCTGATGGAAGATTGGCTTAACTGGAATGCGGTCTTAAATAATCAAAATGACAGCAAAGCTGATTGCGCGGAGGACGTTGAATCTGATATGGAGCAAGAAAATACCATCGAGGATGTGGAATGCCCAGAGCAGCGGGAGGTGAAGTCCTCACCACATGTTCTTGGATTGATTCGGTCTATACGGAAGTCAAAGAGACAGGCTGGAGAGGAGTTGCTGACTATCAACCCTAATGAAAGACTGAGGAATAATGGGGTGAATAAAAAGTAGGAGAGACTGCATCAATGTTTCACCAGCTTCTTTATGTATCTTGGACGAGTGTTTTAGATTGGGATATATTATGGGCAAATGGTGAGCAGTAGCTTGTGAATATTGGTTGATAAACAGATGTACAGCAGGCGTAATGACGTTTTTCCCCCACTTCATAAATTTTAGTCATGTGAGAGCGAACAGTGCACGAATGTTACTGTGCTCAGCTTTGACACAGAGGCAAGTCTGAATATGACAGACTGACTTCCAACATGTCTGAATCATCATAGAAGCTATGGTCGATGTGAGCAGGTGTTGAATGGACAATATAGTAAAATGTGCGACAACAGAGCGTCAACGATTTGTGGTTTTCTAAGTATGGTAATTTAACAGTGCTTTGGTCGCTGTTATACATACCTGATGTATTGGCAGCTGATATTGCCAACAGAGACAGCAACAACATCACTGCCCCATTCTCAGAATGAGTTTCAATGGAGTGTCAACGATTTTAAGCATCGCGTCTTGGCTAATTTATGTTGCGATTGGTTGCAGAGATTCATTTATCAGAGATTGGCAGCCTTTACTGGTATAGACTCCAGCGACATGCTCCCTGCCGCATCCTGAGAATGACCTTCACTGGAGTGTCATCGATTTTCACCTTCGCATATTGGGTAATTTATGTTTTGATTGGTTGCAGACATCCATTTATCAAATATTGGCAGCCTTTACTGGCCAAAACAACACTCACATGCTCCCTGACACATCCTGAAAATGAGCGTCAAAGGAGTGTCAAAAGTTTTAGTTGTTGCATATTTGGTAGTCAAGCCATTACGCGGATCCTCACATTGATAACGGAACTATGGACTGCCATGTTAGCCAAAAATACACTATAACAATGGTACAACACTGATTCCAAACTAATCTATATTGCAAGCTGCAAAGCATGCAAAAACATATTATTGGTTGTTGAAAATGCGATTTTGCTAAGATACTATTAACAAACTCCAAAAATAAGAGCCTGATATGAATCTATGGATGAGCCCGCTGGGCAACCCGCTGACAACAGGCCAAATTCAGGTGGGTTGGGAGATTTCTGTTAACCCGTATCCGAGTTGACGGTTCGTGTTAATTGACAACCTGGCATGCCAACATGGCAATGGTTCGGTTTGGACCAAGACCCAGGCTAGAAGTGACGGTTCCGTAACCGTTGCTAATACTAGCCAACATATAGTACACTCTCAACGGAAGCAGTGCAGTGAAATGGTATATAGTTGTAACACAGCCACATTTGAAGTTTAATAAATTTAGTATCCTGGAGTACATTGTGATTATATGCAAGCACCAATTCACCGACTTGCTGCCTGTAGTAGTCTTAAATGTTTGCGCCGAACCGCAATCCATACTTTGTCATTCCAATTACTGCTGATGTGACTCTGAGTAATGTAATTTTCATATGTGAGTACACTCTGCGGTCCTGTATTTCTCACAAATTGTGTACATTTTCCATTACAGGGCAAAGTAATAACTCTTACTGGCAAATTAGGAGATATAAAAGATGGACTTTGGGTATACTTCCTAATTCATTGGTAGTCGACACAAACGTTTAAAGAGAAAATATTATTCTAGCATGGAAGGGTGAGGTAGGACACTTCCCTATCGAATCAAAACTAGAACCCCAGTCTTGAAGCTTGGCAATATGGCATATGGAATTTACTATGTCGTTAGACCTATATTCATCAATGACATTGGTAATATGTAGCCATACAGATATAGCTAGTGTTAGCAACAGTTCCAGACCTTAACTGGGGGTCCAGGTCCATGTCCAAACCAAACCATTACCAAATTGGCGGCCAATAATTCCCTTATGACAATGCTGATCCCTGTGATACCTGGATTACCATATATCCAGGATTTAAAAGAGTTGACGCACCCTTGACGCTCCCATTAAAGATGTGGCAGAGCATATGTCGCTGTTGCTTTTGTCAGTGAAGGTTGCAAATATTTCATAAATGAATGTATACAACCAATCAGATAAAAAATGACCCAATATGCAAAGTGAAAAATTGTTTACCGTTCATTGACGCTGATTCTCAGAATCGGCCGGTGACCGTGATTCTGATTTGTTTGCCTATTCATGCTGCCAAAATGTAGGTTATGCATAAAAGCGACCAGATCACTATTCAATTACCATACTTACAAGATCACAAATCATTGATGCTATGTTGACGCTGAATTTCAGAATTGGGCAGTCACCGTGTCCCTTACTCGTTTTTAGGTTAAGGCGACCAATATGTTGGTTACACATATCAACAAGTATATCCTATTCAAATTACCTCGCTTACCCAACCAAAAATTGTTTACACTCCACTAACTCTCAGTTTTAGGTGGTAGTAACGTCGACACTAACCATATTGCCAATCAAGGCGGCACAGACTTTGATTGTGGGTGAATCCCGTACGACAGCTGATGGATGATAGAACACACAACACCCTTAATTGTTGACGCTCTGTTGATGCGCTGTTGACGTTGACTTTACTTGTAGTGATAGTGACTCTGACGGTAATAGCTATAACGATAGGCAACATTTCCAGTATCGGTCAATGCGAATGCACAGCCGTTGAAATATCAATAATGCAATACTCAAAATCGTATAAGCTCTGGTAATGTTTGGTTGACGCTCTGTTGACACTCTGTTGACTCTCTGTTGACTCTCTGTTGATGCTCATTTTTAGGTGTTGCTACATCGACACAGAGCATAGTGCCCATAAAGAAAGACAATACGTCGATGATGGGTCAATGCCACAACACATCCTTTCTATTATACATGAGGCAACTTTCAAAATTGTTGATGCTCCATTGACGGTGATTCGAGGTGTAGTAAAACCAACTCTACCTGCATTGCCCATAAACGACGGCAATTTTTCAATTTTAGGCCAATGCGGTCGCATAGCCGTCAGATTATAAAATGTGCAATAATGCAAATCATTGAGGCTCTGTTACGCTCTGTTGACGCTCTGTTGACGCTCTGTTGATCCTCTGTTGACGCTCTGCTGATGCTCTGTACACGCTCTGTTGACACTCTGTTGACGCTCTGTTGAGGCTCGTTGTTTGGTGTAGTGACATCGACACTAACCATATTCCCCAAAAGAGCAACCACTACTTCAATTATGGATAAAAGCTGTTGCATAGCCCTTGGGTTATACAAGATGCAACCCCGGAAATAGTTGACGCTCTTTTGACACTCATGGTTAGGTGAAGCGACATCGAAATTATCTGTATTGCCTATAAAGATGGCCAATGCTTCAATTATGGGTAAAAGCTGTAGCACAGCCCTTGCATTATACAAGATTCAGCACCAAGAATCATTGACGCTCTGTTGATGCTCTGTTGATGCTCTGTTGAAGCTCTGTTGAAGCTCTGTTGATGCTCTGTTGACAGTCTGTTGACGTTCTGTTGACACTCACTTTTAGGTGTAGCGACGTCGATAAAAATCACATTGCCTTTAAACGCGGCCAATACTTCAATTATGAGTACAAACAGTAGTGTAGCCCTTGGATTGTACAAGATGCAACACCTACAATTGTTGACGCTCTGTTGACGCTCATTTTCAGGTGTAACGACATTGACAGTATCCATATTGCCTATAAAGAAGGCTAATAATTCAATTCTGGGTAAAGGCCGTAGCCTAGCCGATGGATTATAACAGATGCAACACCCAAAATTGTTGACATGCTGTTGATGCTCTGTTAACACTCATTTTGAGGTGTAGCAGGATGGACACTAACCATATGGCCTATACAGGTAGCCAATACTTTGATTATGAGTAAATGCAATTGCACAGCTCTTGGATAATACAAGATGCAATACCTAAAATCGATGTTGCTCTGTTGACGCTCTGTTGACACTCTGTTGACGCGCTGTTGATGGTTTGTTGACGCTCTGTTGACGCTCTGTTGACGCTCTGTTGACGCTCTGTTGACGCTCTGTTGACGCTCTGTTGTCGCTCTGTTGATCCAAATTTTTAGGTTGTAGCAACATGGACACTAACCATATTGTTCATAAAAGCTGCCATTACTTTCGTTATGGGTACATGTCATCACACAGCCCCTTGATTACACAAGATGCAACACCAACAATCTTTGATGCTCCATAGAGGCTGCATTGAGTCGCTTTTGAAACTAATTTTCCGAATGAGGATGTGACCATGTTGCTTTCTCTTTTGCCCATACTGGCTGCCAAAATGCTGATTATGGATAACAGTGAGCAAATTGCTTTGCAATGAAGTTGTATACAAGACCACAACTTGTTGACACTCCGTTGACGCTCATTTGTAGGATGGGGCTGTTACTGTATCGCTTTCCCTTCTACCTATAAAAGTTGCCAGTACATTGGCTATGAATATTAGCCAGTAAATTGTTATCTAATTAACTAACTCACAATACCCAAAATCGTTGACGCTCCATTGACGCACATATTCTGAATTTGGCTATTACCATGTCACTGTCCATTTTGATTATAAAGACTACCAATACGTTGGTTATGGCTAACAGTGAGCAAATCGCAACCCAATTAACTTACTTACAAGACCATAAATTGTTAATGCTCCATTGACACTGATTTTCTGAATAAGGCTGTTACTGTGTCCCTGTCTCCTTTACCTACCAAGGCTTCTAATATGTTGATTATAGATAACAGAGAGCAAATGGTTTCCAAATTAAGTTCCTTACAAGTTGAAAAATCGTTGACATTGATTTTCCGAATGTGGCTGTTACCATATTGCTTTGTGTTTCATCTATAAAGGCAGCAAATATGCTGGTTATGTGTAGTTGTGAGCAAATTGCTTTCTAATAAACTTACTAACTAGACCAAAAATCATTGACTCTCCGTTATCTCACATTTTCAAAGTGGGGCTGTAACTGTGTCGCTTTTCTTTGCCAATCATAGCTGACAATACATTTGTTATGAATAACAGCTAGCAAATTGCGTCCCAATGCACTTACTGACAAGGCCAAACATCGTTGACCCTCCGTTGACGCTCACCATAAACATGTCCTAACTGTTGTTGTATGGCCTGCAATTGTGTACAAATAATCATATACTCATTATTGACAGCCAATGAATCATTTGTACGGATATTCAGTCACATCCAAATGCGTTGTGCTTTCCAAATTTCTAATTCATTGATACCCAGATTCTCTGAAAGATTGATTAGGTAGAAATGTTACATGTCAGCACTCTCAGCGGGCAATTTACCGCATGTAGGTCCATACACTAATTTTTCATTAATATTGTCCAAATTCCTCACTTTGCTTATCCAGTTGCTTCTGTTCGATTTCCATGACCTACCATGAAGATTTTCGGAAATGTCTACCATGTGGACCAGGTCCAAACACAGAGTGATGTAGTTGCATGTATAGATAAATGCAAGATGATAGTGATCATTCATACAGATTTGTGTTGCAATTGACCGCTTCTTCTATGACTTGTATGCCATCACTGACTTAAATTTTGTTACTAAATGTTGTCTCCTAGTTAGATTGTGCGATATTACTTATCTATAAGAGGCAGGACGATATCACATTGATCAGCCATCAAACAACTGGGTTGCAGTCTAGAACATTTGTATCGCCCATATGACTCTATCGCATGGATAGACGAATTAGCATGTCTCCCGATGTGGTCACTCAAATTACAGGAACGCGCACATGTACCAATATAGGTACAACAATTCTTTTCATAGAGATATGTCGTCAATGATGGCAATTTGAGCAGCTAGTGAATAGATGACAACGAGGCATTACAAATACTTCATCAGAATCCAATTGATGTGTGATAATTAGCTTGGAAGGCGATTTGCAGGGGTAAAGGCTTGCAGGTTAAACATGCTTTGAGTGTTTAATCAGTGAAGAATTGGGTACCGCGTTGGGTGCGAGAGACAATATGCATTTCTGAGACTGTGGTTTTCTGGATACTATTCTCATATGGCTACTTTCTGTCAAGGCGCTAGAAGGTATGAAGATGCTTTGGATCAATGATGGAATACGGAGAATGTGAGGAAAGAATTTTGTTAGGGAGAGACAGAGATGTTGGGAGACGCACAGGAAGCAGCGGGATGGTGGCAGCATAATATGGTATGACAAGGAAGTGGACTGGAGTGTTGCAACATCGGATAATATTGCATGGTTCTACTGAGAGGGAGTTGAGTTGACCGTGTTTAAAATCATGGGATTAGATTTGGATGATACATTGGAGCATGAGGAATGATTCGAGGGTGGTAGACGAATTGTGTATAAATAGAGTGTTCTTGGCCTTGGAGGGTTTCCTTTTCTTCTCTCTTGACTAGTTCTCTTGTAAAGCAAAGCAAGTTACGATGTTGAAACAGCTTTGATCCTGATCTTGGCCTGATTCTCTCGATATAAGATTTGAGTGCCTGTAATGTGTTTTCGATAATAAATTTTAGTTACCAATATCACCTATGCCCGACCTCGTCCATTACACTTTCTGCTTGAAATGTTTCTTACGGCATCGAGATTTTCCGCTGACACTGTCATGTAGCTCCATCAGCTCTCCAAATGTTATCTCCGCAGTAGCAAGTACACACTGTTCCATTTGTGGCTTAATGACAATCTTAACTGTCAATGTGGTGGATCTGTACCTGTAATTGTACTCATGATGCCAGAAAAAATATCATTTACACTCAACTTCCAACTGGAGCAGGGAGAATGTCTCTGCTTGTTTCGATTTTAAAGTCAGCCAATAAAACAAATACTGACAACAATATACCGAAGTTAATATTTTGCACTGGACAGTAGGATATCTGAATGCAACCATAAATAGAAAAAGCCGAAAACGAGAACCGGAGATTGGACTTGTCATGTCTAGCCACACCTGGCAAAACCCTCGGGTTACACACTGCGGGTATAGGTTTCGACGGGCAAGAGGTAGTGTGTCGGGTTTTTGGACGGTTCTGGAACCGAACCGAATCATGTTTCTAGTTCACACCCAGACCGCTGGAGGATAACCTGGACCCATTGCTAACACTTGAAATAGCAGTGCCAAAATTGGCACTGAAACCTATTTGCCAAATTTACTCTAATATATGGCGTTGGAGAATCTCCCTGGTAAACTAGATCTGGATCATACAAAGTTTGATAGCTGACTGAGCTTCTGAATGCTGATCGCCTTACCCCAAGCATCAAACTCAATCAAGCAGAATAATAATTATTTCTTTCACCGTTTCTGTTCATTCGAGCTGATTCCTAAAAGCTGTCTTACTTGATATCATGTCACACGTTATTTATAAGTAATACTTCATGCGGTGTCTTTTGGAGCAACATCAAATACATGGGTCTGAAATAATAGACACCTGATACTGATCATGTTTGCTGCCTTGCAAATGTCTTTTTCTCGCAGACTTTTCATATGTGCATGTATTGTGCCAAATATGCTTCTGGGACCAGTAGCCTTACTCTCCACTTCTTGCAATTGGTGTTATTGATTCAGGTGGAATAATTCATTAAAATCTTTGCAATTAGCCTGTGTTACCATATGGCTTTCATGCTCCAATCACTCTTTTGCCTTCTGTCCAGAAGCATCTGACAATTTGATTGCAACTAATGGGGTTCTGTTCTGATGCACCACACATTGCATTTATTATGGGGTGGTAACCACGTTCTCCAAACAAATTTTGACCTCCAATGAAATATGAATTGTTGGAATGTTTTGTGTCTCGTAGCTGATGGCAATTTGTTGACAACTGTTCATCCACTTTTGTCTTTGCTGGATTTTACATTTGGTGTTCTTGAAAAATACCTTTCTGTTGGGAATATTACATTAGTGTATTGTCCATTATTTCAAGAGACCTTTCAGAGTGATTTTGTTTGCCAGCAGATAGAGACAATTAACATAATGAATGCACTACTCCGATTTTTAATTGATCTGAGGCAGTATTGGCAACAAATTTTCCATCCTTTTTGGATGGGAAGAGATTTGGAGGACATTGTACTACTTGTGCTCTCCTGATTCAGCTGAACTCCCATCCTTGGATAGAGCCACATTCAATGGAATACAATTGGTTTACAATACACTCGCGACCCAGCACCTCTATGTCCTGAACAAATCCCAGGACTGGCAGGTGCAATTCCTCAGCCTGCCAACGCCAGTAAACAATGCAGAGAGGGTATTACTTAAATCGGTTGTAGATTGGGTGAATACTTAGTGTGAGAAGATTATTGCAATTTGTTTCCACCAGAACCTCCGGGTAAACCTGGTAATCTATTGATTCATTATGCATGAAACACGTTTAAAGCCCCATTGGTGCACAATTCACACTATGATACTTCATGCATAAGACACAATAGTCTTCTGCAACAATTACTTATTCAGGACAATCCTTGGCCATTGCAACGAACAGCGGGTAAGATTGTGGCAGGTAATTATCAACTAAGTCGCATGTTGAGCTAGGACAGGCTGTGTAAAACTTCCTGAGTGGAGATAGCACAGTTCCAACCACAGAATGAAACACCTACTTAGTATTGTTGGCTCATTCAGGGGATAGCAGATCAGCCTAGCAAGACTCTACCCAGGTACTGTGGGAGTGTAACAGAAATGTATTTAATTATTACCAATTGTGAGATATCATGGCCAGGCATACTGCGGGCCCGAAAATTTGGACAAGTGAATATTCCTAGATCCATTAATATCTTGCTTAATTGTAGCTCCAGCAGTGCCGTGGAGCTCCCAGGATGACAAACACAAGTATGGAATGTTTGTCGAATAAAAGGAATCCACCCTCTTCTAGCTGAAAATGAAGAGGATAGTATACCTGAAAGCATTACTGACATCAGCAATTGGCTCGACTGGAATGGTAACTTGGATGATCAAAACATGAGCAATGAAGACTAGGGGAAGGATTATGAATCTGATATGAAGCATGAAAATCGCATTGAGACTCCCTGAAATCCAGATGAACTGTATGTAAGTACGGCACCAAATGTTTCCAGATTGATTCAGCCAACATGATGGTTAATGAAACAGGCTGAAACGATGTTCATGACAGTCACTGCAACAAAAACATAGAGGGACAAAGGTAAGTAGAAAATTTACAACAGGATGGGTGAATATGTTTTCACCTGGTACTATATGTTGCTTGACCGAGAACTTCACTTAGAGAAATATTATGGATAATATTCGGCAGTCCATGTTAATATTTGTTCATAAACACAACTTGTATGGCAGGACAAATGACTCATTTAGCAAGGTATCTCAATTTTTGTTGAATGAGAGCGACCCATGCAAGATGATTACTGGACTCAGCTTTGCCAAAGTGCTGAGTCTCAATTTTGTGGAAAGGCAACCAATAAGTTCAAATATTTATTCCTACAATGCTAGATGGCTGCAGATATTGACTGGACAATGCATTACAATGAGCATCAACGGAGCATCAACAATCCTTGGTCTTGTAAGCAAGATAATGGTAAAGTGAATTAGTCACTGTTTAGGATAACCGATGTGTTGGCTGCCTTTATAGGCACATCAGCATGTGACAGGGTCACTTTCTCATTCTGTAAATGATAGTCAACTGAGTATTAATGATTTATGGCTTTGCATCTTCAGTTATCTAAGTGTTGATTTGTGAGAATAATGTATATAGGATGCATTGGTGGCCTTCTCAGGCACAACAATGCGTGATATTGTCGTTACCCCATCCTGAAAATGAGTGTCAATGGAGCACCAACAATTTTTAATCTTTTAAGTCAGTTGATTGAAAAGTGATGTGGTAGTGGTTAGGGATAATGAATGTAATGACAGTCTTTATATGCCAAAGAGAAAGCGACATGGTTATTGCCCCAGTGAGAGAACGAGGGTCAATGGAGTGGCAATGATTTTTAGCTTTGTATTATAGGTTATCTAAGTGGTGATTGTTTACTGATATCCATAAATGAGGTATTAACTCCCAGTAGGTGCAGAAACCATGGTGGCACACTCCCTGCCCCATCCTGAAAATTAGTGTCAATGGAGCCTAACTGATTTTTGGGCGTGCATCTTTGGTAATCTAGGTGTCGCTTGGTGGCAATAATTCTTAAAGAATGTGGTATCGGACATTTTAGCCAAAACAGTACACGGTATCTTCATTGCCCCATCTTGAACATTGAGTGTCAAAAGAGCATCAACAATTTTTGGTCTGGTATACTGAGTAATGAAGGCATCAATGCGATATTTGACCTCATAAGCGAACTACTCAACGCCTTAGCAGACCGAAATAACACTCTAAACAGAACACACATTGAATCCAAGATAATCAATATCACTACGTGTAGAGCATTCACACCTTGATTGCTGGATGTTGCATAAGCGATTTTGATCAAATACTCTTATCACACAACAAAAGCAAGATCATGATATGAATCTAAAAATGCACCCGCTGGACAACCCGCTGACAACACACTCAATTGACATCGGTTGGGAGATGTCCATTGAACCATACCCGAATTGACAATTCAGTGTATTGACAATCCTGACCGCCAATTGGGCAACTGTTCTGGGCCAACTCAGACCCAGATCTGACCTGACAGTCCGGGACCATTGCCAACACAATCCTTGTTGCCAAAATCGTTTCTCAGATATATCTGGTGTGAACTGCCAAATAAAGAAACAATTGTAGCTCTGAATGGCCAATAGTGCTATTAATGCTGTCAAAATCATCGTAGCTATAACGAAATTCGACTAACTTGCCTGATCATGCCACCACCAGTCACTTAATATCAACTCTGAGTAGGTACGTTCCTCAGCATTATTGAATTGGTTTGCTGGAGTATATGATATATGTTCCTAGAAGGCAGACTGTTGCGTAAGAAACTGAATGCATTGAACATCATTACGGAATAAGAAACGCACATATTAGTAGTCAACAAGGTTGTTTGGATGCGCCCAACAATCACAATGCATTTCACCCGATTTCTACGACATATTTCCATTCTCATTGAATGTGTTTTTCGACATACTGAAATATGTATGCGATGCTGGGAAGCTGTTGAAAGTTGCAATCATACGGTTCCTGAAATGCTTATTGATAGCGGCTCTGCTCCAGTCATGCTTGACCCACCAGTGTGCAAATGGATAGTCCTCATCAGAGGGAAATGGTTACCATAGGTCTAATTCAGTGTCAAGAATATTATATTACTCGTTGCTAATCGGCCTGCCAGCTACACGGTTGTCCAGTGATGAGTACCATAGCTCCCTGTGCACACTACAGGTTGCTCTGGAGTGACACACACATTCACGCTGTTGCTTTCTGAATTGCGAGAAGTGTTGTCAGGAGAGTGAAGAATATTGTCCAGATTCTCTTCATCAATAAATGGAATTAAAATGCCATTGTGCTTGATCATAAAACCATTATCTGACAATTGTTTGGCTGCTACATATGAAATCCTTGCTCAGAAGTTGCAATGGCAGTGAGTGACATAAGTGCCAATGTAGGACTTTGGCTTGGAGCAGGAAATACAATGTTGATGAATATCCAAGGGTCATGGGCTGAATGAAAAGTTGCAACAACATTCAGATGTATCTTGATGTTGTTTAGCGATTCTTACCAATGCATGATGGCCGGTCATCTGACAAAGCCGCACTGCGATTTGAATTTTCCAAAAACGGGTCCAACCACTCTTGTAGAGTTTCTCTCATCCTCCTCCAAAGGGTAGGAAAATGTTTAATCTCACTCACATTTTCAGCATCACTTGGATCTCAAACATTGTACGCCATCTGAATTCAACTGGTCACAGCGAATATTTTGCACTCTTACACGACCCTCTTATGCCCATTGCCTGATGAATGGTACTCACATTGTGTTAAGTTTGAATCGTATACAAACCGTGAATTCTCTTTAGACACCAACCCAGCAATGCCATCGCCAGGTACACGATCTAGATCAAGGACACACAAGTGAAATATGCCTGCATATCATGGTTCTGGATATCTTTATGACGAATTTAAGTATTCAGTCGAGTATTCAGAGCGCTTACATAGTGCCAAGCACATTCTATCCTTGCTTTACAGCAGCCAAGATGATGTCGCTGGATGGTAATAACCTGTCTATACCCACATCAAGAATTGTCTTACCTACCCACCATTCTTATAATCACCAGAACCTTTGACACTCCAGATTCACCTCTGCTACAGTATCGCATGACCTTGGACGATATATTCAACTCGCCCGACTCATGTTCCGAGTAACTAGCATTTGACATCCCCCACTTAATCATTGACCAACATTGAGAACCTACAATGTAATGTGATGCCTTCTGATTGCAGAAATCAGTTGTTGCAGACGCTAAAACAATCCAGATACTGACTCACCAAGGCTGTCTCTGGGTCATAAATGGCTGGGTAGCAGTCGGCCAATGGGTAGCAGAAACCTTGGGGATTCAGCAGCAGAAGGGTTGCTTGACAATGCATTGGACAGATAATTTGGTGAGGGAGTGCATCTGGGAGATTGCCCTGTCCATGAGCATGAGCAAAAAGCAAGGTGCCAGTACCAAGCCATAGGATCTGCTCAGGGATTCTTGCGGTGGAATGAGTCATCAGGAACACATCAGGCCACTGCGAAAAGGGTAATGGGCAGTTGAAATAATTCTCGGCAGTGGGAAACTAATGGCAAAACTTGGCAAGGTCAACGAGATTGGCCATGGCAGGAGGAAGAATAGGATTGACAAAACTGGGAATAAACAGAGGAAATTCTTCCACATCGGGATGTATTTCATCACCCGGATGCATCAATTGCTCTTTCTGATGATGTGTACATACATACAACAACAGGAAAGAAACATCGGGTCACAGGTCTTTGCCAATAAAGGTGGGATACGATGCTTCAACAGATTGCCTTGTTGAGCCATTTCGCACAATCATTACCTATATGGATCCCAACATTGCCGAAAAGTGGGTGGGTGAAAACCACACTCAACTATTCACGTGCCACTTGACTAGGAATAATGCATCAACTCGTCAAATAGTGATATCAATTGTTGATACGACTAGTGTATCATTCATGAATGCGGTAATGGCCTGCCTACCAGATCCTCGCCACAAGATCCATGATCTATGGGGCTGCCGGGGGGAGCCTGATGGAGATGGTGGTCTGCGTGTACTGAATATTACCCCAATCTTCGATGACAATACTGCTGCGTAATGTATAAGGGTGCCAGTGAAATCCAACATCCGAAAGCTTTTTAACATTGTGTACTGTGCCCTACAATCCGACAGCCTATCTGGCCCGTAGAGGTTTATTTGTGGTGGCTGTAGCTATTGTGCTCTGGATAACATCCTCCCACCTCTAGCCGAGGATATAATTAATTTTATTGGGAAGGAACCAGATGATCATTGTGAGAAGTGGCACCCATATCCAAGAACCTTCCCAATAACAGAAATATACCTCCAAATGTCCCAAAGCATACATCAAGGAAGGATTGCCAAGCAGCAGCGATACCTTGAAGTTACCCAAAACCTGATCTTGGTCTCTTTGTGAATTGCACGCACAGTGGTATTGCCGATGAGGATTTGTCTGGGCTACATGAATATAATCACATCGGGAACCATCCTGCAACTGGCTATTTGGCTAATAGATAACTTATAAGGAGCCACCCAGCTGCATATTGGTCATTGTGAGGATGGAATGTATTGGCTCGATGGTTGTTCTATGATTTGTGTTGGGGGTGGGTATGTTTCTGGCACTTTGGAAGGTGGACAAATGGGTGATAATTTGGAGTTTTTTGGAGAGGTTATATGTCTCTTTTTGGTGTTTTGTTTATTTTAGTATTACATTGAACATATTCATGCATGACCGGCTGGGTTCAGTGTTCACGATTTTTGGATTAAGTGTGGAGATTCTTCTGTTGGGGAAAGGAACTGTGGCAGTGTTAGAACTCCATGTATAGCTATCATGTAATTGGCAGTTTGGTAACTTTGCCACGAAGATGTGAGTAGAGATCATGAGTGAAACCTGTACAATGGTTATGTCGTTGGAAGAATGATTTTGGTCAATACCAGCTGATGAACCACCTTGCAACATGCTTGTCACCTGTGATTCTGAATTCCCAGTTCCCATCCATCCAAGGAGTTGGAAGAGTGAGTGGTAGGATAAGCCAGAATCCGACCATATTCAACAGGATCAAAAGAACAATCTCAAAGATGGTTTGAATCTTATCGAGCCGATCTTTCCTTTATATCACACAATAACTGATGTACTATTCATTGATTTATATTTAATTTAGTCATTCCTTGAATTTTTTCCTACATGGTACTCACCACAATTTGTAATCATGACACGCTGGCACTGAATTTGTCCTCTTTTTGTTTTGGTGTCCAGCACCAAGAGAGGGAGACAATCTGTCCGTGATGCAGATCTAGATATTGATTTCAAAATGATAGCTGGGCACTACATGGATTGATAAGTAAAATATTGTGAATCCGATGATGAGTTGCATCATCAACCATCCTGCAATGTACAGGCCAAGCGGCCATCAATAGACTCCTTCACATCAATAGTTGGAAAACAGGTTGCAATATATCAATCAACTCCTACATTGGCACAACCCATACATTCTCATTGTTGGGAGGTCCAACCTATCCTGGAGGAGGAGGTTGAATTGGAGCCGACATCGCAGCCATCCAACAACGTCTCACATGAAGCATTTCAATATTTGCATTCGCAGTCTAATGTATATATTAACTGGAGCAACATCTCAAACCAAGCCAGTGACCAATTGATTGCATGGCAGCCTGCAAATCTGTGGCGAGATGAGGACTTTGTTGACAATGTGACAGGCTGCATAGTCAACATGGCATGCAATGCCCAGTCCACTCTTTCATGCATTCCGGCGATGGTTATGGCACGGCTGAAACCCATTGTGTTTAGATACACTCTGGTTGGGAATTTCTTTGCCATGAATGCTGTGAAGACTACCAAGATTCATAGTTGGTGGTATGAGGAAATCGCCAAGATTTATTCAGCCCAGAAAAACTCAGACCCTACACATGCCAACATTTGAGTGGTAATTGAATCATCTGAATGATTGTTTTCATTGCTGAAATTGTGCAGGAGGCTGTCAGAAAGGGTACTTACTTGCATGCAGCGATGGTATAATATTGCGAGACTTGAATTCACTCTATTAATGGATTTCGAACAATGTTCTCTACAGACTGCCTGACAATCGTGATCTGGCCATTGGCCAGGAACAGGTTTACATGCCATACAAACATTCATGAGGTAAGTTCAAAGTTCCTTGCTTGTTCAATCATTTTCTTGACGATCAATTTAGGAAGATTTGTTTCGTTCTGGAGTGACTTATATTGTCGATCTTATTCACGGGACATACTTGTATGGCATATGACAAATGTGAATGAAAGATAGATCATTGATTGATAAAATCAACTGGATAAGCATTGCTCTTACTGCAATGGCCATCCACCATTGTCTGTCTGCCTAGACATCAGGTGAGTTTCAGGTCTTGCCAGACTTTGGTCCAGGAGGTCATGTACAACATAAGTTTGATACATGAAACATTAATCGCACAAGTGATACTGTATACACTGAATAATTTCGTCGTCTCGATGCACATTGTCATTGTTCTTTGCCAGAGGTTCAAACCAAAATGATTTGCAATATCCCTCGAATGATTAACTTAATAATCCACTAAGTTGGTACAGACCCAGCTATGGAACAATCTGACAACGCTCAGTGCAGCATTGAGGAGGACTTACTTGAGTACATCCTGGAGGAGCTGATTGGGTTAACTGACAATTCTTTTAATCCTCTCAGTTGCTCTGTTGCTGCTACTGAAGTTTGCATGGGATTATCATGTGTTCCGCTTATGGGCTGGTCTGGTATTGCTAGCAGCAGTCAGCCTGTCTTCTGTGGTGACAGTAACAGCAATATCACAACGAACATCACCAGCATTGAGAATATGGGATTAGTCAATGACAGAATAATTGTACTGGATATGCTGTCACTTCAGGGTTTGGCATAGTATCGGTGAACGGATTTAGGATTTCTTTGTGTCGTATTTTATTCTAGGTCTTCTCATTAGATCTCAACAGTAGTATATGTAATGGAACAGATGGTTTACTGATGTCTGGTCTGACCCTCGTGAATTCAAACTTGCAATAATGCCTCACCGTCCTGGGGCGGTTGAGCAACTATAATCTACTGAACGATCATGTATCAACAGATTCAATATCATGAACCACATCTGTATTGTAACTATGATTGGTCAATTCAAGCCCTGAGGGATGTCTAAAAAATATGAAATACATACTGCATTAAACATACCAAGTAAGTTGTCTCATCATCACGAGGACGTATAGGTCTAGGTCACATAGGAGTATTGCGACTGATAATCTAGGATCTTGCCAATGGCAGTATGAACTTTTCATCAACTGCTTGTTGTCAGATTCGCAAAAGTGAGTATATAGATTGTGAAGCTTGAAACCAGCATTGTGACACCTCAGAGAACACTCAGCAATGTTAAAGCAATGCCATATTTCAGGGAAACCTAGATTTCAATATTTGGAGTGTCTGGGTACAATAAACTAAATAAATATGATAAAGGAAATTTAGTTGTTGCTGATGTATTCTGATACAGGTGCTCATGATCCCCGAAACTCTCATCATTGTCAACTGTAATGGAAGAATATACTGTGTACAACATATCATAACCATACTTAGGATGTATACTGGATTCTCCAGTACATTTGACACTCATTGAATCATCCCTTTGTAGTATAATGGATCTGAAAATTCTACCTGGAATTGGGTGTCTGGTGAACCTTGATGTAGGTAAATGAAGACTTTTTGTCATGTGATTTTGCAATGTAAATCTAACCTCAACCATCTGGTACATCTGTAACTGATGTGGTCATGTGTTTTTTTGTTTGTTTTATTCATACTGTATTCACTCTAATTAGAGTATAACAGAACCTAAAACCCCCCCTCCGCCTCTGGGCGAGCCGGCGGTCATATGTTTTTAGCGTTCTGATGGCAATGTTCAAACCACACCTCTGATTTCCAGTGCATCTGAAAGATGTTGAATCTTCCTTATTTATGCATTTAATTCAGTCATTAGCATCCGGTCTCAGGTATCCAATACATCAGAAAGTAGTTGAAACATACAATGTTTTACTTCCGATTTCAATAGTCATACCTGACTGAAAGATTCTGTTGGACCCCAAAGTCAACAATGGTGACTGTTTCAAATCAATTCAGTGAATTGTACATGATAATTGAACAACAGCTATAATTAGCAGATGACGCAATCTTCAAAATTGAACTTGGAGCCACTAGCTTTGGATGATTCTAAATGTCTCTATAATGACAAATACATTACTAGTAGAGGCCATATCGGTTAGTCAATACTAGTAAATAATCTTGACAATAGCTACCATCCTGTCGACCAGTGCACCAGGACCATTGCAAATGGGTGACAATCTGTTGACTTCAGGTATTATTTGTAGTCAATAATAATTAATAATGCCAATTAAATAACACTTTCATTAGAAGTGATTTCATAATCTGCCTTGTCTACACTAAAACTATGATTCAGTTTAAAATTACAGAGACATATGTATGATTTATAGAGTAGATTTTACCTTACAAATGATATTTTTGAGTATTTGTATCTGATAAGATGATTTGTTTCGTTGACTGTGTAAAGCAGTGTACCATAATTTCACCATCTTAATGATCTAAAATGATTATTTCTCTGACTGCAATATGTCTCCATTCACTGTCAGCCACTTTGTATAGTCTGCACGAGAATCCAGATTGCAGTAAGGCATTTCCATGGTGATATTTGGTTGCCTCATCAAGTTATACGGAACATTCAATTGCCTTAGTCCTCAAGATTGGTGGAAATCACTCAGGTGGTTATTATAGCCACCATAACCCATATTCCGTTACCATGTATATGGTACTCAGTTTTGCGCCTGCCAGATATCATATGCCAATGTCTGCCACAGTTCATTTAATAATGATTACTTCTGTATTACTACAGCCTGGTATGCTGTAGTAATCTTTGGGCATGTCTTATCCAGTTTGGAAGTAGATAGTAATATGCACAGATTTCATAAATTCTGGAATTGAAGCTCCATCACTGTCTGTTTATCATTGCCCATTTCTGGATACTTTAGGAATATGTCCACATGATTCGCAAAATAGCTGGTGAGCAACGTGTAACGGCAACACGTGACCGGAGGCCGGGTAAGCGCCAGTGTATATAGGTCGCCGCTACAGCACTTAGATCTGTATCGAATATCTTACCACCTAATTCTCCATATATACTCACTCGCTCTCGTGTGCAACCGTATACCATATCATACGTCTACGGCGAGACGTAGGCGTACGCGTCCTTACATTATATTCGATTTTCAGTTATCGGACACGTTTCACGCACGTGGATATACGAGTTTTACCCCTATTGTCAAAAAACAACACAATCGACAGGAAACGAACAGCTTGCGCGTCAATTCTACCGTCAATCGTCTACTATGCCTCCGAAGAAAGCTTCCAGAGATCAATTGCGCTTGGCTAGTACAGGTTCGAGCACGGAAAACCTACGATCTCCGCTCGGCAGAGTTACCCCTATTCTCACCCGATGAGTCTCCGTGCATCAGGAGGATGAAATCTATGACGAAAGTGATCGCCACAACGAAGAAATCACTGCCGACAGGGAAGATGACCTGAGCGAATGTCTGGGCGGCAACCCGAGCGCGCCCGAGCCTACCATGCAATCGGAGATCGCGACCAAGCGAAAGATGAGGGAGGAACATCTATACGATCGCGGTACCCCTAAATGCGTCAATTCACGGCTCATTGAGACGAGTTCAAATACCGACAGCTACATTGAGCACCCATTGTCGAAGTCTATATGATCGCCGTACCCCTAAACGCGTCAATTCACGGCAAAGTCCAGACAAATCAAGCGACAATATTCAAGGCAACAAAGTTACCTTCCATGATCAGGTCCACTTAGGATCGCAAACCTTCGACACGCTTACCGAAGAGACGAAATGTTCAAGCCTATTGAAGAGGAGCTGTCCATTGTTATGGAGGGCCACAAAGTGCTCATGAAGACCCGGTCATCTTACTGGAGTTGCTGATCGTTCTTTGGAATGACTGCACGATCCTGCTAATGTAGTCCCGGTCATCATACCGGAGGAGCTGGCAATTCTCTTGAAGGACTGCAATGTGCTCAGAGACTCCCGGTCAATACCAGAGGAGCTGGCAATTCTCATGAAGGACTGCAATGTGCTCAGAGACTCCCGGTCATCCTACTGGAGGTAGTTGTCATTCCGGCCAAGGACTTCTCTACTATAAACATAGCCGCGGTTGACGAACTCGATGTGCTGCAGCCGTTTGGGTTGACGAACCGGATATGCTGAATGATTGATTCCCGGTCAACAATCGGAGGTGATGGCCACTTATAAAGAGCCCCGCTATGCAGATGGTACAAAATCTGAGGCTTTATATCCCGTAATTCGGAGGTCGACTTGGCAACTGCAGGTCGTCTATTCTCTACAAACTCCAGTTAACGGAGAGGCACAAAGGTTACAGGATGACGAAAGTGCAGCACGAAGGCCATGAGTTGGCGACAGTGCATCGGTGGCAGCTGATGCGCCACCGAGGACACCCACGTATGTCGCAAGCGGCCTCGTGGAGTGTGGTGAGGTCATTTCCTCCTCCAAGACTTTATCAGTATCCGCATATGAAGGACAACTGAAAGCATGGAAGAGGTTGTTCTGACATTCTCTCAACGAATGAGGAATGCAGTGGCTGCTGGGAGCGACTATGGAGGTCTCCACTTTGGAAGATCCAGGTGAGATTGAGACTATCAACCCAAGCGCTGGACGAGCGAGCAGGGAGCAGCGGCGGTAGTTGCGGCAGAAGAGGCACCTCACTCAGGTATACTTGAATGACTGCTACCAGCTCGCCGAGTCACGATGGGAGGTTGTTGGACTAGCGGGGTTTGGCTCGTCCCTGGGCGAACCGCTTGATCCGCAGGTCCCTGATTTCCTTTCCCCATCATTCCAAATCCCAAATCTCAAGTCGGAGATAGAGGCTAATGCACAGATGCTGGAACAGGTTATGTACCTACTGATGATGGAGGTCGTATCCCCGTGAGATACAAGGACTATGTGTACGTATGCACCAAAGATATGGCGACTCTCGCACCGCACCTTTCGTGGCATCCAACGGGAATTTGTGAGGAAGAGCGGTTCTGGCTCGAGGAGCGTAGGAAGAGTGTGAGAGGAAATGACAGGGTACCCGGCCGTGAGGAACCACCCAAATTGCGAGGATCTACGAAATCTCGGAAAGAGCCAGTGAGACCAAGAGCCGGGAAATATAGAGTTCATCACCGGCTGCGGCAGCACCGATCTCATTTGCGAAGAAGAAGGATGACGGACTGCGGCTGTGTGTGGACTACCGAGCTCTCAATAAAGCCACGGTGAAGAACCGATATCCTGTCCCACTGATCCCGGAGATGCTCGACAGGACCCCAGGAATGCCTATCACCTAATCCGAATCAAGGAAGGCGACAAGTACAAAACCGCGGTACAGGCACCGAGTCATGCCGTTCGGGTTGACGAACGCACCAGCTACCATACAACCAAGCTACAATCCCAATTAGAGGAGATATGTCGTCGGCAGAGCAACGACGTCTAAAGAGAGGGATGACCCTACCGGCCGTGCCGGAATGGAGGACCAGAGTGCACTTAATGACAGAAGTCCAGCGGCGATAATGCACCCAGAGAACGGGGATAAGCGTAACTGGAGAAGAATTAACATACGCACCTAGCATCCGGAAGATGATAAGCCCACCTACAGATTTCACGAACAGAGCCCAAAGTCAGAGACAACGAGAACTGACCAAGCGAAGTCCGAAAAGGCGGAAAGCAAGTCGAAACACGAAGCGAGTCAACAATCAAAGCGAGTCAAAGAAAGGACAAAGCAAGTGGAAAAATGAGACGAAGCAGGCCAAGAGACAAGCGAAGTCAAAGACCTCCGAAGTCCAGAGACGAAGGATTCCGAATAAATCGTCGGTCAACAAAGAGACGTACCGAACGGGATCACCAAAGGTCTACCGAGCCATGATGGCAATCAACAACGGATTTGAGTCTAAGTCGTCGGTGGAGCAACGAACTTAAAAAAGGGGGAGATAGCCATGTCTATACAATCAAGTCCTACCGACAAGTCGAAAGCCCACCAGCAGGAAGTCTACTGAGACACACACCGAGAAGTCGACCGTCAAGTCTACCGAGAGGTTGACCGACAAGTCTACCAAGAAGTCGACCAAGAGTCTCCTGAAGCCGCCTATTAAGAGCAACTATGAAGTCGACCGGATACTCACCGAAGCGTACTTCGAATGACGATTACCTAGTCAAGCAGCATCTACGAGTCAATGCCACTACCGGCTGCGAGATATACTCTACAGAGCATGCGAAAGCACTGCACGAAGGCTCGGGAGAGCGCAAGTGCACTTGAACTTTGTAAGTATCACCATTTGGAGAAGCTTACGTGTTAGATGTCGACGAATGAGACGTGACTGCCACAATGCAATTGACATACGATCGATGACTACCGAAGGCTACGACCGACGCCGGTAGCGGACGCTCCATTCGATGCCGAGTCACGAGCGGAAGGTCTCTACCACCCTGATGATTCCGACAATGACCTACGCCGAGATATACGAGCTACGGGTATGGATGGTCGGTGGAGTATGAGTTCGGAAGTGGCGGTGCGGAGGATATGGAAGCTGTTCAGACGTTTCCTTTTGTTCCTTTGTTTCCTTCTCTTCTCTTCTCTTCTCTTCTCTCTTCATCCCTTCTTTGGATCTCGGCCCGGTACAAATGGCGTCGGCACGGGTTTTTACCACCTTCCTATGGAGGTGGAGTTTCCCCGTGCACCGGATCCACCGAAAGGTCGCTATTGAGCTTTACCGATCGGTTGTGGGACTTATGGGTTCGTTTGATTGCGTACGTTGAACGGTTGTTTGATTACTCCCTTTCATTCCCTTTCATTCCTTTCTCTTGTACTGGCTTTGGCAGCCCAGGAGGTCTGCGCCTAAAGAGGGGGATAATGTAACGGCGACACATGACCCGAGGCCGGGTAAGCGCTAGTGTATATAGGTCGCCGCTACGGCACTTAGATCTGTATCGAATATCTTACCACCTAATTCTCCATATATACTCACTCGCTCTCGTGTGCAACCGTATACCATACCATACGTCTACGGCGAGACGTAGGCGTACGCGTCCTTACACAACCATTAATATTCACATACGGAGCCAGCAAGAGGATGAAAGAACACATTGTGTTGTGGAAATGGTGTACAGGAGAGAGAATGTGTCCTTCTCTCATGTTTGCAATGGACAGCGTCTCGTGATACTTCGACTTACTCAGCTTCAAAACACTCCACAGGCTTATTTACTATCATGGGCTGCATTGTTTCTCTGATATATCAGTTGATCAAACTATCGAACTACATATGATATAGCCATTAATTGAACTATTCTCAGGAAATGTTGATGTGATTCTCAGTGTTCACAAACACAAATGACAACCATGCTTACAACCATTAATGATCAATCTATATTCTTGTAGTGTGGTTTGAAGTGTTTTTTACGACAACCTTCTGTAGTGTTCTTTGTTCTTCATCGGTCTACCGGAGTGCAACTAGATACACATTGCTCTCACTCCATCTGAATACATAGTTTTGCAGTGGCGACTTCTGATTGTTCACACCTTCTGATCTTGCAAGGCTTCAGAGTGTGTATTATCCAGTGCAGTGCGTTCAGTTGCACTACAGTGTCCCCATTCCGGAGGGCATGAATCGAACTCTTCACTGTGGAATACATTAGGAAAAACCTATTCTGTTACATGTAATCTACCGCAGGCTATATGGCTTACCGTAGCCTGCCGTAACACCGATAACGCCACATAATGAGAAACACTCCAGAGGTGTTTAGAGTAATGCACATTAATGCACCTGTAATTTACCAATAGCATACCTGAATTATTACTCTAATTCAACTGTAGCACATGTATTATATACTGCAATTTATAGATAATACTATATATTCAACAGTTACTTATTTATTTACTACTCTGACATGTGTACACTCTGACATGCTCACTGTAACAACTCTGACATACTCACTCCCACTCTAACTCTGACATACTCGCCGCCACTCGAACTCTGACATGCTTACTTTCACCACTGATCTGCTCGCTCACACCACTCTGACATATTCATATTCCAACCCCAGATATGCTTGGTCTCACAGCTCTGACATGCTCACTCTCACCTCTTTGACAATGTGGCTTGGCTGGGAGCAAGCTCATAGTGGTGGAATGCTCACTCTGACCTCTGACAATGAGGTTTTGCTGGTAGCTGTGGAATGCTCACTCTCACCTCGGACAATCTGGCTTCGCTGGGAGCATGCTGGTATCGGTGGATTGGGTTTCACTGCTGTGAGGGTTATAAATGATTTCGTAGGAGAATAATTGAATAGTAATATACCCGATGCTGGTGATTGTGATGGTGGCGATGGTCATGGTGGGGATGGTGATGGTGATGGTGGTGATGGTAAGAGTGATGGTGGTGATTAGTGTTAGCAACGGTTGCGGATCGTCACGTCGTGTCAAGATCCGGGTCCTAACCAAACCAATGCCACATAGGCAGTCCTGGTCGTCAATAAACCAGAACTGCCCACTCGGGTATGTTTCCATTGTAAATACCCAACCCGTCTGAATTTGGCAGATTATCAGCAGGTCCATCCATAGATTCATATAAGGCTCTTGTATTTGTAGTGTGTTAATAGTACCTTATCAAAATCGCATTTTCAGCAACCAATAATGGGCTTTTGCCTGTTCAGCAGTTTGCAATATCGATTAATTTGGAATCTGTGTTTCACCTTCAATATATGGTATTTTTGCCTAGCAAGGCAGTCAATAATACAGTTACACAGTCGAAGATCAGCACGATGCCATGATGGTGAGATATGCAAGTCGTAACACTGTTGACGCTCCGTTGAACCTCATTTTCAAGATGCCGCAGAGAGCATGTTGCTGTTGATTTTGCTACTCAAGGCTGTAAACCTCTCATAAATGGATGTCTGCAACCAATCGGAATATAACTTACCCAAGATGTAAATCTAAAAATCATTGAGGCTTCATTGACCCTCAAGCTAGGAATGGGGCCGTGACCGTGTTGCTATCTCTTTTGCCAATAAAAGCTGCCAATATGTCCATTATGCTTAATAACAACCAAGTTACTAGTGAATTACCGTACTTTCAAGACCACAAATCGTTGACGCCTCATTGACGCGCATATTAATGTATTGTTCATTCAACATCTACAGCTGTCGATAATGGTTTACATCCGGATTTAACTTGATCGGCTATCTTTCTGCCTGATTGCGACTCAGCACAGTGACACAGCCAAGCGAGGGAATAATCTTGCACTGTTCACTCTCCCACAACTAAACATGATGTATCATGCCAAAAGATTTATTATGCCTGCTACCCATATATTTATGAACTGATATTCACGAAATACTTCTCACCATTTGCACATAATATATCTCTAACTGAAACTCTCGGTCAAGCTACATACAACTGGTAAACCATTGAGGCATTGTATCGTACTTTTCCCTCTCTCCTTCATTTCTTCACGTTTCTACTGCATTCACCAGCACCAACACCTTTTCAGCATGTCTCTTTGACTTCCTTGTTGGCCAAACCAATCCAGGCACATTTGGGGTAGCGTTCACATCCTGCTGCTCAGGGTATTCCGGATCCTCAATGCCATTGTTGGGCTCTATATCGGATTCATCGTCCGCTGCGTAATCATCTTCGCTGTCATTTGGATTATCTATGTCGCCATTACAGTTTAGCCAATGATTGGTGTCCTAAATACTTTAAGGTGTGCAATCGTCATCGCTTTCGCCTGCATGACGGTTGATTCTCCGGTTTCAGCGGACATTTAACGTTTTTGTTCGTCCTCCAGGATGGTCCTTTGCAGACAAAGCTGGTGGCAAAGGTGATCTTTCTGACAATTAGAATGCAGCCGCACAATCATGGTGAAAGAGTGACCAGGATGCTTTGACGATCTCTTCCGTGTCTGAAATGTTACCAATGGCAGTCATTTGCCTATTTTGAGCGCGAGATTCCTTCTGGGTAGCAAGTTGGTTTTGGCTGCCCTGCCACATCTCCAAAAGTCGTGAAACTTGGCCATTCTGTGCAATTTCATTTCCTCTGGCTCACTCTTCATTTCCGAGTCATTTTCTGAGGTTGTGATATGCAATTCTGCGTCAGTGTCTGCAAAAATCCAGTTATTGGCTAAAGCGAAGTGCCTGACAACGACATTTTTGTGAATGATCTTGCCTGTGGTTTTTGATTGCTGCCATCCAATAACATCTCAGCCAAGGGAAAAACTGGCCTCCACTGCGACACCATGTGGTATGATACAGAATATGTCACCAGCCACATGGTAGAGATCGACATACTGTGAGTGCGTTTTCTCCTGTTGGCGCCACCAATCGGTAATGTCTCGTATGCGAAATGTACTGCTAATCTCCAATGGGTCGGAGTGATTATCATTGACATTTGCATTAATTTGTCCCCAGTTCTTCGCTGCTGGAGGCGGCAAATTCAAATCGAGTCTGGCAGCGGTCAATCAGCGAACTGCGCGATCGCTCTGTCTGGGTGCCCTCTTAGCCACATTGTTAGCCATTAAGTATTCCTTATTATCGCTGGACAAATCATATGTATCAAAGGATGATTGATAGGACCCTGAACCCATTGCAGAGGGGACAAGATTGCTGCTCGGTAGCGTTTCGAGTTCATTGGCTGGCACACTTCGATGTTTGGCCCAGTATTTATTCTCCACCTACTTCAGAAAGGACTCTTGGTATTGTGTAGTGTAGGATGTCTCTTCCCCAGGATTAATGTCCATTCCCTTGTCCCACTTTCTAAACGATCGCAACTTGGGTAAAGGATCCATGATCTGTGCGGAAATAAGAAGCATGCCTCTCGTTGGAGTCACTTCAGCATAGTATTTGGAAAGCTTCTGTCGAGCCAACTTTACAGCGAAGTACAAGTGCTCCTTCCATTGAGTCTTCTTCTTGGCCAAAGCTCGCATCGCACCATCCATGTGATCGAACATGTCGTTGTGCACTGTGATACCTTGATGCAATGTGACTGTATGCCTCGTCAACATCCAAAGGGTCCAATATTGAAATGGCCTCAATACTTCCATGACATACTTGACAATAATCGATTCATCCAGAGTTGTGAACAGTGGCTGGTATTCAGCGTATTTTGGGTTTTGATGCCACTTGGAAGTGAATTCCCGTCAGCGGTTGGCATGCTTGAGCAACTTCAGAGTAGAGTTCCAAAGTGTCTTAACATCCACAATTGGAAGTACAGCAATGCGGACTTTGACTTTTTGTCAGTCAATGAACTCGTTTCGGCGACCAGGTGTCAGCGTAAATAATACAGGAAGCATTGTCTGCTATCTGAAGGTCAGCTTCAGGACTTTCAAAATATCATGAAATACGTACTTTCTCAAATATCGTTGCTAAACCTGATCTCACGGCCGACACCATGTTGATTCTAGCATTGCCCTCTTTTCGAAGTCATTGACTCTTCCTGATGTCTATGCTTTCATTCTCTCCAAATTGCTGATCGCACTGATGGGCTTCCAAAGACCTGCTGCGGCCTGTCACATAGAGACTACTCACGAATGCACCTAAAGCCAGGTGTATGAGGTGCACCATGCATGGAATGTGGTTGCTCAATGCCGGCCCCTCGATTGTAGAGGCCTGCAGTGTGGATTGCAGCTCGCGTGTCATCTAGTGGTTTGACGAAGCATTATCAGATGTACTACCAAGCAAATGGCCGTTGGTAGTCTCAAAACGAACAAGCACATCCTTCAAATGTATGGCTATCCTTCCTCCAGTATGTTGGCCCTTGACCTGTCATCTTTAATTCCCTTTCAAAACGGGAACACAACAGGCGATCAACCTGATCGAAAGCCAGTTGACATTCATGCAATGCCCAATTTCGAAGCATATAGTAAGCAATGACCGACGTTATGAACAGTTGGTTGGTTGATGTGCATCCATCCAAAGCAAAACTGACTTTATTTTGTAATGGCATTTGCTTTGTAGTTGCATCCACAGTCAGTGCATATTCCCTTTGGCAAATGCTACTAAGGGTCATAGTGGATGGTAGGACTAGATCGTCGCGTAATGCCTTGTATTACCGCCATATCTCAAGATCTAATATAGCCTTCCATGGAATATCTGCAGAAACAAATCATAACAAGAGGTAGCGATTGCACATGTCTCGGGGACATTCGGAATTTTCAAAGTTCTTATCTGCCAGTTTGGCACATTTTGTCTGTCATTTCGGTCAATATTGATTTAATTGGATCTTAAATATCATTTTCCACGGTACAATTACTATTTTGAATCTGCATTTCCTTGCCTCTTCAGGATGGCCAAAGCTGTTTCATCCACCATCGAACTAGTCAATTCAGTGAGCGATGACTCAGTTAATTCATTTAACTTTGCGATGTGAGTGTTTGCCAGCAAGTGTTTCCACAATGAGCTGGTCCTATGTTCTAATTGATGGCGAAGAACTTCATCGGCAAAAGTGCAAATCGACTATAGACTGCGCTACGCGCACACGCGCACACGCGCACACGCGCAGCTCATGGCAAGCTTCCCGTGGACCCCTGCGCGACGCGCAGCCTATAGTCGTCTATAGTCGATTCATAGAGATGTGCGCGTGGACCTATGGAACTATATACAGCTGGCG